>OKCG01000002.1_pt1 | contig 124226 bp, 103 predicted proteins | sample 1609991 | NCBI WGS metagenome assembly OKCG01 (sample SAMN04436606, study PRJEB24849) | human gut metagenome | biome: human gut; feature: NICU; material: stool | host: Homo sapiens | place: USA: Saint Louis, MO | collected 2010-01-15
CCTAAGGTAGCGAAATTCCTTGTCGGGTAAGTTCCGACCTGCACGAATGGCGTAATGATGGCCAGGCTGTCTCCACCCGAGACTCAGTGAAATTGAACTCGCTGTGAAGATGCAGTGTACCCGCGGCAAGACGGAAAGACCCCGTGAACCTTTACTATAGCTTGACACTGAACACTGGTCCTTGATGTGTAGGATAGGTGGGAGGCTTTGAAGTGTGGACGCCAGTCTGCATGGAGCCATCCTTGAAATACCACCCTTTAATGGCTGGTGTTCTAACGTGGGCCCGTGATCCGGGTTGCGGACAGTGTCTGGTGGGTAGTTTGACTGGGGCGGTCTCCTCCTAAAGAGTAACGGAGGAGCACGAAGGTCAGCTAATCCTGGTCGGACATCAGGAGGTTAGTGCAATGGCATAAGCTGGCTTGACTGCGAGCGTGACGGCGCGAGCAGGTGCGAAAGCAGGTCATAGTGATCCGGTGGTTCTGAATGGAAGGGCCATCGCTCAACGGATAAAAGGTACTCCGGGGATAACAGGCTGATACCGCCCAAGAGTTCATATCGACGGCGGTGTTTGGCACCTCGATGTCGGCTCATCACATCCTGGGGCTGAAGTAGGTCCCAAGGGTATGGCTGTTCGCCATTTAAAGTGGTACGCGAGCTGGGTTTAGAACGTCGTGAGACAGTTCGGTCCCTATCTGCCGTGGGCGCTGGAGAATTGAGGGGGGCTGCTCCTAGTACGAGAGGACCGGAGTGGACGCATCACTGGTGTTCGGGTTGTCATGCCAATGGCATTGCCCGGTAGCTAAATGCGGAAGAGATAAGTGCTGAAAGCATCTAAGCACGAAACTTGCCCCGAGATGAGTTCTCCCTGACTCCTTGAGAGTCCTGAAGGAACGTTGAAGACGACGACGTTGATAGGCCGGGTGTGTAAGCGCAGCGATGCGTTGAGCTAACCGGTACTAATGAACCGTGAGGCTTAACCTTACAACGCCGAAGATGTTTTGGCGGATTGAGAAGACAACAATTTCAGCATTGATTACAGATTTTCGGGAACGAAAGATTTTACGCTGAGGCAAGGCGGCAAATGAAGAAAAGGAAGGAGCATACTGTAGTATGTGACTGACTTTACGAATGCAGCCAACGCAGCATCGGTGTAAAAGATTCGTTTCTGACAACAGAATTTGCCTGGCGGCACTAGCGCGGTGGTCCCACCTGACCCCATGCCGAACTCAGAAGTGAAACGCCGTAGCGCCGATGGTAGTGTGGGGTCTCCCCATGTGAGAGTAGGGAACTGCCAGGCATCAAACAAGTGAAGAGCCCATCCTGACGGATGGGCTTTTTGCGTTTTTGAAGTAAATTTGCTTTTTTCCTGCCACGGGCAACATTTCTCGCTCTTGTGCGGGACGCCTGCTGTCCGAGGGTATCGCTGGCTCTCATGCGCAGAATCTATACAGATAACGTTTTATCTTTTATTGCCTGCATCATCCTTGTGAGCGTCTCTGTTTCTGTGGAGGCCGCCCCGAAAACTACCAATTAGCCGCTACGAAGAATGAAAATACATTTATGGCAGCGTAATTATTTATTGGAAAATAATCGACGATAAATTCGCTTTCTGAATGAAATAATATCCTGAGGCGTTTTTTTCTATTGATTGGCAATTGACAAAGAAATAACCATATATATAAACCTGCTTCTTAATATTTAATGTGAATTATTTTAAGAATATTTCTGTACTAATTCTTAAGTTACTCTAATGTAAATATATTAACAAACAGGTGAGAAAGCTTCGCGACGCGGCGGGCTATGGGCATAACCGCTGGACTTTTTCAGCGAAATGTCTTAGTGTCCTTAACACTTTGTTAACTCGATCTGGTTTAAGTTAATTCAAATTTGCTAAAAACATAGGGTGCATTGCCTGTATGGAAGCTAACCCGGTAACGTCTTTTGACGAATAATGCATGTTACCGGCTGGCAATATGAGAATAGTAATGAAAATTCTGATTAACTGGCCTCCTTTGCGCCAACTGATAAATTATATCCAGGAGCGTTTTACCTTTCTGGTTTTGCTCTGCTGGCCGGCGATTATCTGGCTGGTTTGTTGGCTGCTCGTATGGCTAACGGAGAGTGTAATGACGATGCTGGGCAAGTCGGTAGACCACTCATTTACCGTGAATTTACAGCCTTTTATGACGCTAAGTACGCTGCTGCGAATCTCCGTTAGCTGGGTGCTGCTGCTATTTATCCTGTTCAGCATGGCGATGGGATTCACCTGGCTCCTGCGGCGCTTTATGAACCGTAAGAAATAGAGCCGGTACGGCGACAAGCGGCGATACCGGCATGACCTCAGGCCATTTCCCCGATCGTCTTACGAAAACGCAGTAGCGCGATAGTAAAAAACACGCCACCGATAGCCAGCAGCGTCAGAAACTGCGGCCAGACGATAGAGAAATCAGCGCCTCGATAAAGAATAGCCTGCGCCAGACTAACAAAGTGGGTTGTCGGCATGGTGAGCATAATGTCCTGTACTGCCTGCGGCATACTTTCGCGAGGCGTGGAGCCGCCGGATAGCATCTGCAGTGGCAAAAGCACCAGAATCATCAGCAGCCCCAGCTGCGGCATTGAACGCGCCACCGTCCCCATAAAAATGCCGATTGAGGTGGTAGCAAACAGGCTCAGGGCTACCCCCAGCATAAATAGCGGTATTGAGCCCTCTATCGGTACCTGCAGAACCCCCTGAACCATCAGCATCAGCGAGAGCCCGGAAACCACCAGCACCACCAGCCCCATTGACCATATCTTTGCCATCATGATTTCGAACGGCGTGACCGGCATAACCAGCAGGTGCTCCACGGTACCATGTTCCCGCTCGCGTATCAGCGCCGACCCGGTCAGCACGATCGCCAGCATGGTGATATTGTTAATGATTGCCATGACGGCGCCGAAACGCTCCTGTTCCAGATTGGGGTTAAAACGCATTCTGACGGCCAGCTCAACCGGCAGCGTGCCGTTGTCCCGGTAGCGGGCGACAAAGCTGTTCACCTCGCCGGTGACAATATTCTGGATATAGCTATTGCCGGTAAACGCCTGGCTCATTCGCGTCGCGTCCACGTTAACCTGCAGCTCGGGGTGGCGTCCGGCCAGAACGTCGCGCTGAAAATCCGGCGGGATATTGATGGCGAAAGTATACCGCCCCGCATCCAGTCCGGCGTCCATCTCATCAGCTGTAATCAGCTCCGGAGGCAAAAACCAGGGCCGGTAAAAACCATTGATGATACGCGATGAAAGCTGCGACTTATCCATGTCGGCAATAGCGATGGGCGCCAGATGCAGCGAACCCGGCATGACGGTTGCGGAGGAGTAAACCGAGACGGTAAAAGCGAAGACAATTAACGTCAGCATCGCTTTATCGCCCAGCAGGCTACGGAGCTCTTTCATTCCCAAATTATAAATATTGCGTAGTCCGCGCATTATCCCTCCTGTTTTTTCAACAGCCACACGCTCAGGCCCAGCACCAGCGGAACCGCGATAAGTAGCGGAATAAAGGATCCCCACAGGTCGGTCAGATTCAGCGCTTTGGAAAACGTTCCTCGCGCAATCGTCAGAAAGTGGCTGGTTGGATAAATCTGGCCAATCCAGCGCCCAGGCCCTTCCAGCGAGGCGACGGGGTCGATCATCCCGGAAAACTGCGTCGCCGGGATAAGCGTAATGATCGCGGTGCCGAAAATCGCCGCAATCTGACTTTTCATAAAGGTTGAAATCAGCAGGCCAAGTCCGGTGGCGATAGTGACGTAGAGCAGCGCGGCCAGGGTGAGCGTCAGAAAACTCCCTTTGTGCGGTACGCCAAAGACAAAGACCGACAGTGCGCAGAGCAGAAAGAAGTTAAACATCCCCAGTACGATATACGGCAGCTGTTTACCCAGCAGAAATTCGCTGCGAGTGGTTGGCGTCACGTATAAATTGATGATTGAACCAAGCTCTTTCTCGCGGACCACGCTGAGCGCGCTGAGCATCGCCGGGATCATCATCAACAGTAGCGGGATCACCGCCGGAACAATCGCCGGCAGGCTCTTCACATCCGGGTTATAGCGGTAGCGGGTCTCAATGGAAATCAGTGAAGTATCGCGATTGGGGCTAGCCTGGCGGCTGGCCATCTCCTGCAGCCAGGCCAGATGCATGGCCTGCACGTAGCCGCGCACGGTTTCCGCGCGGTTCGGCATCGCGCCGTCCACCCAGACGCCAATTTGCACCGGCGTCCCTCGGGCGATATCGCGGCCAAAGTTGGGCGGGATCTCGATAGCCACCGCCAGCTCGCCGTTGCGCATTCTTCTGTCCAGTTCACTATAGCTTTGTAGTGGTGGCTGTTCGATGAAGTAGCGCGAGCCGGCGATATTTTGCGACCATCCCTGGCTGCTGACGGTCTGGTCGCGGTCGAGCACCGCAAATCGCAGATCTTCGACGTCCATACTGATCCCGTAACCCATGATAAACATCAGGATCACCGTGCCGAGCAGCGCCAGGGTCGATCGAACCGGATCGCGGCGCAGCTCAAGCGCCTCGCGGCGACTGTAGCTAAACAGGCGCTGCAGGCTGAACGCCTGTCGCGGCACACTGCTTTCGGTTTTGTGTTCTATCGCGGGAACCGCTGTAGCCTGCGCATCTGGCGGCTGCGTCGCCTCTGCCGCCTCCTGTAGCCAGGCGATAAATGCCTCTTCAAGCGTGGCCGAACCGCGCTGTTCGACCAGTGCCTGCGGCGTACCGCTGGCCAGGACTTTTCCGGCATGCATCAGCGAAATGCGATCGCAGCGTTCCGCTTCATTCATAAAGTGGGTGGAGATAAAAATGGTCACCCGATCCTGACGGGCCAGATCGACCATTAGCTGCCAGAACATATCCCTGGCCACCGGATCGACGCCGGAGGTAGGTTCGTCAAGAATTAACATTTCCGGGCGATGAATCACCGCGACCGCCAGCGAGAGCCGCTGACGAATACCTAACGGTAGCGAAGCGGGCAGGGTATCCTCTACCTCTTCCAGCATAAAGCGCTGGCTTATTTCGGCGATCCGCCCGGGGATCTCCGCATCCGGAATGTGGAACAGGCTGGCATGCAGCTCAAGGTTTTGCCGTACGGTCAGTTCGCTATAGAGAGAGAAGGCCTGCGACATATAGCCGACGCGGCGGCGGGTTTCGATATCTCTGGGATCGACCGGTTGTCCAAACAGCCACGCCTCGCCTTCGCTGGCCGGTAGCAGTCCGGTCAGCATTTTCATGGTTGTTGATTTGCCGCAGCCGTTAGATCCGAGGAAGCCGAAAATCTCGCCGCGGGCGATACGAAAGTTGACGTGATCAACAGCGACAAATTGACCGAAGCGCATCGTCAGCCCGCGCGCTTCAATCGCAATTTCGCTTTCATCGGCATTGCGCGGTGGGATGATCACTTCTTTATGCGCCAGGCGCTGGGCTTCGGGAAGCAGAGCGATAAACGCCTGTTCCAGCGTCTGACTTGCCGTATGCGCTTTAAGCTCATCGGCGCTGCCGGTTGCCAGAACTTCCCCCGCGTTCATGGCTACCAGCCAGTCAAAACGTTCCGCCTCCTCCATGTAAGCGGTGGCGACCAGCACGCTCATGTCCGGCTGACGCTGGCGAATGCTGTCGATCAGATCCCAAAACTGCGCTCGCGAGAGGGGATCGACGCCGGTGGTAGGTTCATCAAGAATCAGCAGCTGCGGGTCGTGAATAAGCGCGCAGCACAGGCCGAGCTTTTGCTTCATCCCGCCGGAGAGTTTTCCCGCCGGACGGTCGCGAAACGGCGCCAGGCCGGTACTCTGGAGCAACTCATTGATGCGGATGTCGCGTTCGGCTTTATCATGGCCGAACAGACGAGCAAAGAAATCGACATTTTCATAGACCGACAGGGTATGGTAGAGGTTCTTTCCTAGCCCCTGCGGCATCCAGGCGATTTTCGGGCAGACGTCCCGGCGATGGCGCACATCGCTCATATCGCCGCCGAGCACCATGACGTTACCGTGCTCAATCACTCGCGCGCCGGAGATCAGCGATAGCAGGCTGGACTTGCCCACGCCGTCAGGCCCGATCAGGCCCACCATACAGCGGGCGGGAATGCTCAGCGTAATGTCCTTCAGCGCGACGGTTGCGCCAAAGTGCTGGCTGACGTTTTCCAGGCGGGCGACGGTTTTCATTGCGGCAACCTCACCTTCAGCGCTTCAGGCCACGCCTGCTGGTTATCCAGACGGACCCATGCCATACCGGGCAGGCCGGTCTTCACATACTCCAGATGCTCTGCCAGCAGCTCTGGCGGAATGCGGGCTTTCACGCGGAACATCAGCTTTAGCCGTTCATCGCTGGTTTCCACCGTTTTGGGCGTAAACTGCGCCACGCTGGCGACAAAACTGATATTGGCGGGAATCACCAGATTCGGCGCGGCATCAAGGATAATTCGCGCTTCGCTGCCCAGCGCCAGCAGACCCGCCTGCTCGGTCGGCAGGAAGAAGGTCATATAAACGTCGGACAAGTCGACCATATTCAGCACCCGGCCTCCCGCCGCCAGTACCTCTCCCGGTTCGGCAACGCGGTACTGAATACGGCCATCGCGCGGCGCTTTCAGCTCGCTATCGTCGATGTCGGCGATAATCCGCCGTTCGGTCGCCTGGGCGGCCTCGACCCGGGTTTGCGCCTGAATGATGCTGGTTCGCGCCGCCTCAATCGCGGCCCTGGCGGCAGAGACCTGAGCTTTCGCGGATTCCAGCGCCGCCCTGGCGCTTTCTGCCGCCGCCTGGTCGTCATCCAGCTGCTGGGCGGAGACCGCACCGCGCTGCGAGAGCGTGCTGGAGCGGACGTGGCGTTTAGCCGAGGAGTTCAGCTCCGCCTGCCGCTGCTTCACCACCGCTTCCGTGGCGCGCATTTCGCTTTGACGCTGGTCGAGCAGGGCTTTCGCGGCGGCAATCGCGCTCTCTGCTTCCTTGATTTGCGCGGCGGCCTCCAGCCGCTGTTCGTTGAGCACTCGGGTGTCCATACGCGCGAGCACATCGCCCTGACGAACAAACTGCCCCTCTTTGACCAGGATGGTATCGATACGTCCGGCGGTTTTGGTGGCAATATCGACTTCTGTGGCTTCGATTCTACCGTTACTGCTGGCAAATCCTGCCGGAACCCCCGGCGGGCGCAGCATCCACCATGCCACAGCGGCAATCACCACTGCTAAACCAATAACGTATCCAACCCAACGTCGTTTGATTTTGTCCATACGCGACTCGCTTTTTTCCATTGGCTGAGTGGTGCGCGCTTCTCCTCCGCATGGCGAAGTTTCGTCTCTTCAGGAAAGGGAGGAATCGGGGATAAGGCCAACCGGCGCAGGGTTCCAGCAGCGCTGCTAACCGGTCAGAAGGAGGTGCGATCAATGTGGTCATCATCAGCAATCCTCGCCTTAAATGAAACACGCATATTTATTGCTACCGTCAATGTCATACTAACACCCGCGATGAGTATGTCCATATACAAAGCAGGGTCTTGTCGTTGAGTTAACATAAAAACGGTCCGCAGCGCAGTGGGTCAATATTATCCATTATGCTTATTGGGTTTTATGCTCCGGATACCGGCGCAGATAATCTTTCCGCGCTTCATTAAATCATCGTACATATAAGCTATTTTTCAGCGCTAATAACCAGAGGATATTATTCCCGGGCGACTGGTGCATTTTTAATCTGGTTGCTCCTGGAGAACTGTTGTATGATCGGCGGCCCTGAAAATACACTCACGCCGGGCGAGCGCTTTATTCAATGAAAGATGAAAGCCAAAAATATATCTCGATTATTTTTAAGGAGTGGTTGCCGCTGTACGACAGCCTGACGCCGGAAGTGAGGGCGGTACTTAAAAATATTGCCGGGCAGCAGGCGGAGGCGTTAGCGACCCGTTTTTATGATTTTATTTTCCAGGATCCTGATATCGCGCGGCACCTTAGCTATGACTTAGTTCAGGAACGGCTCAGCAGCTCGCTGGCCGGATGGGTGAAAGATATCCTGATGTGCGATAAGGAAAATTTGCAGGCGCTGGCGGAGCGGCAGTATCTGATCGGCAGCATTCATTCACGCATCGGAATCCCGGCAGAGGCGGTACTTCGCGGTGCGCGCCAGCTGAAAGCCGGGCTGATTGAAAATATCCGCGATAGTCACTTCGATCGCGAGACCAGCGTCGCCGCCATCTACTACGCCATCATGGCCATTAATATGGCGGTAGAAATGATGTGCCATGCCTATACCCTGTCGCACTATCGGGCGACGAAAAATGAAGAGGCCTACCGCCTGTATAGCCTGATGGATAACGTGCCGCTGGAATATGGCAAACAGCAGGCTTCGCTCTCCGGATGGGAAAATACCGCTATTTTTAATATTGTCAGCGATAATAAGACGGATATTAACGGGGCGTTATTATCTGATTCGGAATTTGGCCTGTGGTTCCGCCATAAATGCGTGCGTTATTTTAACAAAAATCCGCAAATGCAGGAAATCGCCGATTTAATTAGCAAGGTGGATGCGCTGTTATCCGCCTGGAAATCCTCATCTGACGGTTCTGAGTATAAAAATACGCAGGCTCTGCTGCAGGGGATCCATATCCATTGCCAGCAGATCGGCAGCCAGCTGGGCGTGCTGTTTAGCAGCCTGTCGCAGATGCAAAGCGGTAAAGATACGTTGACCAGCCTGCTGAACCGCCGCTATCTGCCGGTGGTGCTTAAGCATGAAGTGACGCTGGCGATGGAATATGAACTGCCGATGACGGTGGCGATTATCGATATCGACCACTTTAAAGAGATCAATGATAGCTGGGGTCATATGGTCGGCGACCGGGCGATTAAGCACGTTGCGGAGCTGCTCAGCGATAATATTCGCTCCAGCGATTATATCTTCCGCTACGGCGGCGAAGAGTTTCTGCTGGTGCTGGTGGAGACCGGCGCTGCGGAAGCCTTTACTATCCTCGAACGGCTGCGTAAAAAAATCAGCCAGCTGGCATTTAGCGTTGGCGCTGACAATGAGATTTCGATTACCGCCAGCATCGGCTACGCCGTCCACTCCGGTCATCCGGATTACAATCTGCTGCTGCGCGATGCCGACAGCGCGCTGTACGTCGCCAAGCGCAATGGGCGCAACTGCGTGAAGATGCATGAAGGCGACGGAAACTAAGCTGCCGGGTCCTTCCCGGAGGCGGCGCGCTGCGCCTGTCCGGGCTACCTGACCGCAGGCGGCTGTGAACCTGTAGCCCGGGCAAGGCGCGTCAGGCGCCGCCCCCGGGAGAGATATGGCAACGGCTTTCAACGCGGAGATATTTCCACGCCTCAAAACAGCACCGGCAGCCCCAGCCCGCGTTTTACTTCATGCAGCGTCCGTTGTGTCAGTTCGTGCGCCCGTTCGCTTCCCCGGCGCAGCAGCGCCAGCAGCATGCCTTTATCCTGAATATAAGTCGCCCGACGCTCGCGTATCGGTGCCAGCAGCTCCTGTAAGCAGGTCTCCAGCGCGTTTTTGCACTGCCTGTCTCCCAGCCCTCCGCGCCGATAGTGGGCTTTCAGCTCGGCAACGAAGGCCTTATCAGCATGAAAGGCGTCGAGATAAGTAAAGACCACGTTGCCTTCTGTCTGACCCGGGTCGGCGACCCGCAGGTGATTCGGATCGGTATACATAGCGCTGACCGCACGATGGATCTCCTCTTCGCTGGCCGAAAGGGTGAGCGTGTTGCCCAGCGATTTCGACATTTTGGCGTTGCCATCGATGCCCGGCAGGCGGCTGACGTCGCTGAGCAGCGCTTTGCAGTGCTGTAAGATCGGCGTCGTCGTCAGGCTATTCATTTTGTGCACGATCTCGTTGGTCTGTTCAATCATCGGTAGCTGATCGTCGCCCACCGGCACCAGTTCGGCCTTAAAGGCGGTGATATCGGCGGCCTGGCTTATGGGATAGGCTAAAAATCCCACCGGCAGCGAGCGGGAAAACCCCTTCTGGGCGATTTCATTTTTTACCGTCGGATTGCGCTCAACCCGGGCGACGGTGACGATATTCATATACAGCGCGCTGAGTTCGGCCAGCGCCGGCAGAGCGGATTGCAGGCAAATGGTGGTCTTCTGCGGATCGATACCGACGGCGAGATAATCGGCCATCACCTCAAGGATATTGCTGCTGATTTTTTGTGGGTTACTGCCGTTGTCGGTCAGTCCCTGCAGGTCCGCGACGAGGATAAACTGCTGATGGTCGTGCTGGAGCAGCACGCGCTGGCGCAGGGAACCAACGTAGTGGCCGAGGTGCAGCTGGCCGGTAGGACGGTCGCCGGTCAGGATCGTTTGGCTGGTGTTCATGAGTGACTCCTTAGGATGCTATCAGGCCGAAGGGCGACACTCAGAAACAACAAAGCCGCCTTCCGGCGGCTTTGAATAGAGGAAACGTGAAATCTTGCCGCCTGTTATGCAGGCAGCCACCAACGGCGGAGGTGAGAGATGACAACGTTTCTGTTCATCTTTTTATCCTGCCACGAAAAGTGGCGCGAGTGAAAGCCCTTTTTTCATTTAGCGATAAACTGGCAGCAGGTTAAAACTGGATAAAACATGAATTATCGCGTTGGCGCCGCCGAAGCATAAAATCAGGATAATCATGGCATTGCCGCCCCAGACCCGATAGTTCGGGCTGCCGAAACGCCTGCGCGAGGCGCGCGCCAGCAGGGCGGGGACGATAGCGGCCCAGACGGTAGCGGCGAGACCGGCGAAGCCAATGGCGTAGATAAAACCGTCAGGCCACAGCAGACCGCCGGCGATCGGCGGCAGAAAGGTCACCAGCGCGGTTTTAAACCGCCCCAGCCGGCTATCGTCAAACTTAAACAGATCCGCCAGGTAATCGAACAGGCCGAGTGTTACGCCCAGGAATGAGCTGGCGACGGCGAAGTTGGAAAAGACGGTCAGCAATAAATCGAGAGTCGAACTGTTCAGCAGGCCGCTTAAGGTCTGCACCAGCACGTCGATGTTGCCGCCTTTTTCGGCGATAGCGATAAACGCCGGGCGCGGAATATTGCCCATTGTGCCGACCAGCCAGATGATATACAGCACCAGCGCCATCAGCGTGCCGAGCAGCAGGCAGCGGCGAATGATAAGCGGGTCTTTACCGTAGTACTTCATCAGGCTGGGGACGTTGCCGTGATAGCCAAAGGAGGCCAGGCAGAACGGCAGCGTCATCAGAACGTAGGGCAGATAGGACGCATTGACCTCCGCGCGGTTAAACAGAATCGCGGGCTCCACGTGCCACATCAGACCGCCAAAGGTCATAAAGAAGGTGAGAATTTTGGCGCCCAGCACGATAGTCGTCATCCGGCTTACCGCTTTCGTACTCAGCCAGACGATAAAGGCGACGATCAGCGCGAACGCCAGCCCGCCCAGGCGTGCGGGAACCGCGAGGTTCATCTGCGCAAAAGTATGCTGAATAACTGAACCGCTGGCGGAAATATAGGCGTAGGTCAGGATATATAATACAAAGGCGACGGTCAGACCGTTGATAATATTCCAGCCGTTTCCCAGTAAATCTTTCGTAATCGTGTCGAAGCTGGCGCCAATATGATAATTGAGATTGGCTTCGAGGATCATTAGCCCGGAATGCAGCATGCAAAACCAGGTAAAGATAAGCGCCAGCAGCGACCAGAAAAACCAGGCACCGGACATCACCACCGGTAAAGAAAACATGCCTGCGCCAATAATCGTGCCGCCGATAATCATCGCTCCGCCAATCAGCGATGGTGTATTAGTTGAGACCGCTTTTGAGACTGATAATGTAGCCATAAGGTGCATTCCTCACGTGGCTATATAGTAAATAACGGGCTGCGGGCAAACGGCTACCCGGCGCAACCCGAATAATTGAGCTTAAAAAGATGGAGTTAAATTAATGGCGCTCTTATTGCGAGAGCGCCCTGATAGGGTTTATTTCACCGGTTTCAGTCTGGCGACGAAGTGGCGCAGTACCGGCGGTTCATAGGTAAAGGTCAGGCCCTTAATCGTGGCGGCGCGCGCCTTAACGGCGATCAGCGCATCAGCGATATAGTCCATATGATCGTTGGTATAAACCCGACGCGGAATGGTCAGGCGCAGCAGCTCCATCGGCGACCCCTTCTGCTTACCGGTTTCCGGGTCGCGTCCCAGCAGCAGGGAGCCGATTTCCACGCTGCGAATGCCCGCTTCCAGATACAGCTCGTTGTTTAGCGCGTGCGCCGGGAACTGCTCCGGCGGAATATGCGGCAGCAGCAGCTTAGCATCGACGAACACCGCATGGCCGCCGGTCGGATACTGAATCGGAATGCCGCCTTCGCGCAGGCGTTCACCGAGGTACTCCACCTGATTGATGCGATAAGCGAGGTAATCCTCGTTGGTCCCTTCTTCCAGACCGATAGCCAGCGCCTCCATATCGCGCCCCGCCAGGCCGCCGTAGGTGACAAAGCCTTCCATCGGCACGCAGCGAATGCGCACTTCGTTGAAGAGCTCTTCGTCATCGCGGAAGCAGCACAGTCCGCCAATATTCACCATCGGGTCTTTCTTGGCGGACATGGTCAGCATATCGCCGTACTGGTACATCTCGAGAATAATCTCTTTCACCGATTTATCGGCATAGCCCTCTTCGCGCTGTTTAATAAACCAGGCGTTTTCGCAGAAGCGGGCGGAGTCGATTACCACCGGAATATTGTTCTGGCGCGCAATTTGATACACCTCGCGCATATTCGCCAGCGATACCGGCTGGCCGCCGGAACTGTTACAGGTGACGGTAGTAATAATCGCCGCCACGTTTTCCGCGCCGTGCTCGGCGATGGTCGCTTTCAGTAAATCAATATCAAAGTTGCCTTTCCAGTCGTACCACGAGGTCGTGTCGAAGGCTTTCGGCGTCACCACGTTAATGGCTTTTGCGCCGTTAAGCTCCACGTGAGCGGCGGTAGTATCGAAGTGGAAGTTGGAAATAAACACCGGATGCGCCGACTTGCGGCGAGCAATCAGGCTTGGGAACAGAATCTGCTCCGCGCCGCGCCCCTGGTGGGTGGGAATGGTATACGGATAGCCGATAATCTCTTTGACCTTTTCACACAGATGCTGATAGTTACGCGACCCGGCGTAGGCTTCGTCGCCCATCATCAGCCCGGCCCATTGATGGTCGCTCATCGCGCCGGTGCCGGAGTCGGTCAGCAGGTCGATATACACGTCCTGGCTATTGAGCAAAAACGGGTTATAGCCCGCCTCTTCCAGCGCTTTGACGCGATCGTCAAAGGTGGTCATACGAATATTTTCGACCATTTTAATGCGGAACGGCTCAGGGATACGTTTCATTTATTTTCTCCATGGGAATGCTGTGCCGCGTCTGGCTATTTGGCGACAAGTAATGGGCGCAACAAATAGCGACTAAACGCAGTGCTGAATTAATTTTTTTAGGGAGTAAACAGCAGCGGAGAATTAACGAGGGAAGTCGTTGGAGATGCGGTGATCTAAATTATACCAGTCGTCCAGGCCGCCCTGGGCGATGAGGCGATAAATCGATTTTTGCGTCATGACATCGTCCTCTGTGGTTGAAGGGATGCCATAAAAATAAGGTAATATGAGAAAATAACCACGATTAAAATCACAAAAAATTAGTTATTGATAAGTGGAGTATAAAAATTTGACGCTCGTCGTATTTTTAGCGTTATTGATTATTTGGTTAGCAGGCGATGGTTTTTTGTTTTTTTAATTGTGCCAATGACGGCTTATTTAGTAGGGGTATTTAGCGCCTTCACCGCAATTAATGAAGGCGCAGGAGTGACTTACATGCTGGAAAAGACGTTCATAATGATGCCGCCGGAGATGATCAGCACCATGGCGAGGATGGCCGGAATATCCGGTTTCTGCTTATAGAGGATCATCGAGCAAATCGTGACGCCGACGATACCAAAGCCGCACCATAACGAGTAGGCGACGCCGACCGGAATAGTGCTCATCGCGCGGGTGAGGGCGAAGTAGCACAGGCCGTAGGCGCAGACCACCAGCACCGACGGCGCCAGTTTACTGAAGCCGTTGGTCTTTTTGATCATCGACGTGCCGGTGATTTCGGAGCCGATAGACAGCGCCAGCCATAAAAATCCGAGGTTAAACATATGCGATTCCTTTTCAGTTAGTTGGCGACTTTTTTGTCCAGCGATGAAGCAGCCGAGGGTTCTGCGGGCGCTTCCTCGCTCTCTTCGCTACCCATTTTGGAAAACAGATTCATGATCACGATACCGCTGGCGATAACCGCCATGCCGATAATGGCGGCGGTATCCGGGTGCTGGCCGTAAAACGCCATTCCCAGCGTCGATACCACGAGGATGCCGGTACCGGACCAGGTGGCGTAAGCCAGACCGACGGGAATATCTTTCACCGCGCGGGACAGCGAGTAGTAGCAGGTGCAGTACAGCAGCACCAGCAGCCCGAGCAGCAGCATTTTGGTTATCCCTTCACTGCTGCCGAACATTTTGAGGGTGGAGGTGGCTGAGGTTTCGGAAACGATAACCAGCAGCATCCATAGCCAACACTTTGTTTTTGAAGACATAAGTTAAACTCCGGGTTTACTATTTAAGGTAAGGTTCTTTTTTTCTGTTTTTTAAAAAATCGATAGCGGCATCGGTTAACTGCGCTTGAGGCGCACCGGCCAGCGCCGGATTATTCACCACGTCTGTGACAGTGAGATAACGGCGCGGACCGCTCGCCGGCGCCACCGTTGCTTCGCGACCCGACGCCAGCTTCTCCAGCAATTCGTTCATGGTGCACAGCGTGACGCCGCATTCGGCCAGGCGGGAAAGCGTGGCCTGCATATGCCCGGCGTAAGCGGTATCAGGCTGCGCGCCCCGCAGCTGGTTAAGCTCGCTGGCGGGATCGCAGTGATAGCGCAGCGCCAGCACCGGCAGACCGCTCAGCAGAGCATCGTGCACGCGGCGGGCAAGGGGACTGTGCAGAGAACCATTCACCAGATCCGCCGCCAGCGGGTAGTCGAGAAATGGCAGCAGCAGCGCTTTATACGCAGCGGACGGCAGCCCATATTGCCAGTCAGCCGCCGGTAGCGTTTTACCGATACTCTGCCACTGCTCGCCGTCGTCAATGCCGCTATCCAGCGCCAGGTGCAGGCTCTCGCCGCAGCCGGCCAGCCGCTGGCGAATAGCGTGCCGGTAGCCCGCCGCGGCGGTCACCATTACCAGTACCGGCGGCCGCAGACGCTGGATAATGCGTTCAACCAGCGCTTCCATCTGTTGGTTGGTCATGGCGAGCCTCCGTTAGCCGATGAGCGCGACCTGCGCGCCGTTTTTCAAGCCGGCGGCGTTGGCCTCTTCGGTATCAATATGAAACTCCAGCGCGAAGTCTTCGCGTACCCGCACGACTACTTCATCGAAGGTCAGCTGGCGTTCACCGTTGCTGCGGACGCTAACCTTCTGACCGTTGGTGACGTTCAGCTGGCGGGCGTCCTGCGGCGACATATGGATATGCCGCCAGGCGCAGATCACCTGAGACCGCAGTTCAACGTGGCCTGCCGGGCCGATCAGCAGCGCGCTGCCCGCATTCTCCAGCTGGCCGGATTCGCGAACCGGTGCTTTGATGCCGAGGGTAAAGCAGTCGGCGCGGGAGATTTCCAGCTGCGATACCGGGCGGGTTGGGCCGAGGACGCGCACGTGGGTGAGCGAGCCCTTCGGACCGACCACAGTGACGCACTCCTGGGCGGCGAACTGTCCCGGCTGACGCAGCGGCTTAAACGGCGTCAGGACATAGCCCTTGCCAAACAACGCTTCGACGTCCTGCTGCGCCAGATGGACGTGACGGTTAGAGATGCCGACCGGGATAGCCGGCGCAACGTGGCTCAGGCGGGCGGCGATTTTTTCATGGAGCAGGGTGTCGATCATGCCTTCTTCCCTTTCCTCATCGCCGCGTTTTTATCTTCCGTCGCCGCGGGCGCGGCGGCGGGCTCAGTGGGTTCCCTTGTTTCCACAGCGGCGGGTGCGACGATTTCAGCCTCAAGCGGGGCTGCAGCGGCAGCTTCCGCACGCGGCGGATGGCCTTTGAGGGTGCTGAGGGCTTCCACGACGCTGCGTTCCGGACGAGCGATCGTCAGGGATTTCACCTGCGGGTCGATAAGCTCAGCGACGGCCACGCCGCGTTCGATGGCGGTGTGAATCGCGCTGATCTCCCCCTCAAAGCAGACGCTAACCAGCCCCGATCCGACTTTGCGGTAGCCAAAGCAGGTCACTCCTGCGCTTTTACAGGCGGCATCTACGGCCTGAACGGCGGCAACTAACCCTCGCGTTTCAATTACGCCTAAACTTTTCATTGTCGGCTCCTGTTAATGGCGGACTAAGCGAATATCAAAATCAAACTGCGTGAAGAACGTTTCCAGCCGGTCTAACTCTTCGGCGGAATATGTCGGGTCCCGGGCGATGGGGTAGGGCATATCGAGGCGCTCATATTTTTTGCGCCCGAGCTGGTGGTACGGCAGCATATCGATGCGGCGGATATTTCCGCGCTTCGCCAGCTTTTGTACATAATCAATGGCCCCGGTAATGGCATCGAACGAGTCGTTATAGCCGCGAACCAGCGGCATGCGGATAATGACGTTAGCGCCGGAATCCACCAGCCACTCCAGGTTGCGGCGAATGCCTTCGTTACCAATGCCAAATAACGCTTTATGGTGCTCGCTATTAATTTGCTTAATATCGAATAAGAAGGTGTCGGTCACCGGCGCCAGCTTTTGATAATTAGCCAGCGGCGTAGTGCCCTGCGTTTCCACGGCGGTATTGAGCATCATCTTTTTGCATTCGCTAAATAGCGCGACGGCAAAATCGGTCTGCAGGCTCATTTCTCCGCCACCAATGGTGACGCCGCCGCCGGAGGAGATATAAAAGTCGTAGTCCTGCATGATGATCTCCATCAGTTCGCTGACGGTGACATCTTTACCCATAATATCCAGCGCGTTCTGCGTGCAGATCTCTTCGCACTTGCGGCAGCCGATGCAGTCTTTATTGCGGTTGACGAAGTGCTTCATTTCGCCGTTTTCTTCCGCCCGATAATGAATTCCCGCCGGGCAGACGTTGACGCAGTCGCCGCAGTTAATGCATTTATCCTGGGAGAACATCACCTGAAACTGGCTATTCAGCCCTTCCGGGTTAGCGCACCACGGGCAGCGAATATTGCAGCCTTTGAAAAAAACCAGCGTGCGGATCCCATCGCCGTCATAGATCGAATATTTCTGAATATTGAATATTCGCCCGGTTAATTCTTGTTTTGCGCTCACATTTACCTCCAGAAATACGATCGGGACATCCGTGTCCAAAAACGTCCGTGTTTTTATCAGAACTTCTCAATTACCGTACGGCTGATAATCTCGTCCTGAACTTCTTTGCACAGCTCAACGAAGTAGGCGCTGTAGCCCGCGACGCGGACGATCAGATCGCGGTATTTTTCCGGCTCCTGCTGGGCTTTTTTCAGCACTTCGTTATCGACATAGCTGAACTGCATCTGGCCATTGCCGAGAATCGACGCGGTGCGCAGCAGGGTAATCAGGCCGTGACGACCTTCCGGGGTATCCAGCAGCCCTTTGAGGAACTTGAAGTTGTGCACCATGCCGATATTCATGGTTTCGACGTTCATCTTGCTCACCGACTTGATGATCGCCGTTGGACCCTGTTTATCCGCGCCCTGGGTTGGGCTGATGCCGTCGGAGAGCGGCATCCACGCCAGGCGACCGTTCGGCGTGGCGTTGGTCAGCTCACCGATCGGCGTGTTGTTGGAGATGGATAGTGTGCCGTGGCTCAGGGTGGAGTAGAGCATCTTGTACTTACGGCACTCGCGCTCGGTCCACTCGGTGATATCCAGTGCATACTGGTCAACGTAGTTATCATCGTTGCCGTATTTCGGCGCGTTGAGGCAGTCGCGACGCAGGCCTTCAAAGCCTTCGAAGTTCGCCAGCAGCGCGTCGCGCATCTGCTCAAGGGTGTATTTCTTATCTTCAAACACCAGCTTACGAATCGCCGCCATGGAATCGACGTAGGTCGCCAGACCGGAGAAGATCAGCCCCGGGCCGTGGTTGATCATCGCGCCGCCGGCGGCAACGTCTTTCCCTTTTTCCATGCAGCCTTCTACCAGCAGCGACATCAGCGGCTTCGGCGCCACGTCGCGGTGCACGCGCTGGCTGATGACCGTACCGATCGCCGACAGGCGTACGATATGGGCAATCTGTTTTTTCACCGCCGCGTCGAACGCTTCGAAGGTGTGCAGGTCGCGCAGGTCGCCGGTATCCAGCCCCTGATAGCTGTCAAACAGCACCATCCGACCGCGGTTTAAAACGAACTCAATGGCGATGGGCCACTGGGTGTAGCCGGTGGAGGTCCACTGGTAGATGCGCCCGGATTTCTGCGGTTCGACGCAGCCCATCAGGCAGTAATCGCGGGCGTCTTCGAAATCGAAGCCTTTTCGCAGCATCATCTTGATATGGGAGTCGTCGAAGTGGCAGGCCGGGAAGCCCATCCCCGCTTTGACGACGTCGACGATTTTTTCCATATACTTCTGCGGCGACTGGTTGTGAATACGGCAGGCCAGCGACGGCTGGTAAACCTTCACGAAGCGCACGGCGTCCATGATCAGATAAGTCAGGTCGTTACAGGCATCGCCGCCGGAGCGCTTCTGACCGCCGACGGTTAGGTTGATAAACGGCTGATAGCCGGCGAAATATTTCGCCCCCAGCTCGCTGGACATCCACATCAGCTCGGCGCATTTGATGATAAACGCCTGCAGCAGCTCCAGCGCGGTGTCGTGAGTCAGGCGGCCTTCGCGGATATCGGCTTCAAACATCGGGTAGCAGTACTGGTCTACGCGACCCAGGGACAGCCCGGTCTGGTTCTCTTCAATTTCAAACAGCGATTCCACGGTCCAGATGCTCTGCAGCGCCTCCTGCAGCGTTTTCGGCGGGTTCGCCGGCACGTTCTGGTTCACCTCAGCGATGGTCAGTAGCTCGGCGCGGCGCTGGGCGTTCTGTTCAACGGCGGCCAGTTCGCGGGCGCGGGCGGCGATGCGGTGTGCGTAGTTAATCACCCCTTCGCAGGTTTCAATGGCCGCCTTGTAGTAGTAAATACGGTCGATATCTTCCGGGTTTTCCATGCTCAGGCTGGCAAGATGCGCCTCGGCGTCGGCTTTAATGCCGTTCATCCCTTTGGTAAACAGCAGCACATCGTAGCCCGGGCAGGTGTCGCCGCCGCCGTTGATCTGGTGGTAGGAGAGGTCGCTGACGAAGGTTTCGCCGCTGAATGCCCATACGCCGGCTTCGCGGTACTGGGCTTCGCAGATTTCGTCCAGCGAGCGGCCTTCCCAGAACGGTACGATCTCTTCGCGGATGGTTTTTTTATCTGCTTCGCTGATCTCAAACGGATCCTGCGGACGTGTGCTCATGGTGTCGAGTTCGTCGCGTACCCAGCGCCAGGCGATATCCGGCGAGAAGGCGCCCGCGCGCGGTTTGCCGCACGGATGACCGACGATCAGCTCATCATCCTGAATCAGAATCGGCGCGGTTTCGCAGGCGTGGCGGAAGGCTTTGGCGCGCAGCAGAATTGTCGGCATGCCGGGGTTGGCTTTGACCACTTCGGTAAAGGCCAGCGCGCGATAGATAGAGACGCTCGGGCGCACGGTCAGGTAGTGGTTGCGCAGGCGCTGCATGCGCGGAGTCAGCCCTTCTGCTGCCGGCGTATCGCCGGCGGCGGCAAACGGGGCGGCGGAAACGTGTTGTACTCCCTTGAACAGACGCACCGGCAGATTCAGGGCGCTCAGGTTTTGCTGCGCGCTGAGGAACATGTCGGAGAGTTCGTTGATGCGCGCATTCTCAAGGCTTGCGCCGTGCAGCATGGCGTCAAACATCGGATAACCGTCGATCGCGCAGGCGGCGCGCACTTCGCACAGTTCCGCCAGCTTGAACCACAGCGATTCGACGATTTCATACGCCTGCTGCGGGGAGAGCGCGCCGTTGTTGATATCGTGCTGGTAGTAAGGCAGCAGGGCTTTGTCGGCGCCTTCCGGGTTGACGGCGTAGCTGCCGTTATCGAGCTGGAGCGCCAGCTGGAACAGATAAAAGGCCTGGCACGCCTCTTTGAAGCTGCGCGCCGGATGCGCCGGAACATGGTGCAGAATGGCGGCGCTGTCCAGCAGTTCCGCCCGGCGGTAAGCGTTGGTTTCCGCGGCGGCCAGCTGTTCCGCGCTGTTGGCCAGGTTTTGCGCCAGCGCCAGCAGGGCATCGCAGGCGTAGATGGCCGCACGGCAGCCGTTGACTTCGTCCATGCCGCTGCGGCTGACGGCGCTGCCCAGCGCGCGGGTTTTCTCTTCCAGCTGATGTTTTATCGCCAGTACGCCTTTTTCGACCACCAGCTTGTAATCCGGGGAGTCGAGATCGCTATTCAGATTGAGAAACTGGAACGCGGACGGGCGACGGGCGGCGCTCTCGTCGTGGAAAATCGCCCCGTGCGGTTTGCGGGTCTGGTTGCCGACGATCAGCTCGTCGGCGCTGATGCACAGCGGCAGCTGGCGCATCAGTTCATAGAAACGGCGCGCCGGTTTGACGGCGGCGGGAACCCCGGCGATATCGCCATCAAGGGCGTTGAGCGTGGTGGCATGTTCGGTGCACAGGGTGCTTTTTTGTGAGAGTAAACGTTCTGCCAACACTTTGACGCGCGGCGTTAAGCTGTAGTGTGCCATGGGTAAGGTTCTCCAAATCTTGTTATCAGTGGCCCTGAACGGCGTTGCCGGTCCATGCCCGGCGATAGAGTTCGGTCAGTGCGTGAGCATCCGGCGCGCGTGGGTTCGTCGGGGTACAGCTGTCGCGTAACGCCTGGCCGACCATCTCCGCCAGCCGTTGTTCAAACTCGTCTGCAAGGACGCCGGTATCGCGGATGCCGGCCGGCATGCTCATTTCGTCTTTAAGCGCCTGAATGGCGACCAGCAGACTGGCGACGCCCTGGCGGGTAGTGGCCGCAGGCAGATCCAGCAGATGGGCTAATCGGGCATATTTGCGGGCGGCATCGGTATCGCACAGCCCGTGATAATCGGCGTTCCAGGCCACCACGTCCGCCATCAGCAGGGCGTTGGCGCGACCGTGGGGGACGCAAAACACGCCGCCGAGCGCGTGGGCAAGGCTGTGGGTAATGCCCAGCGAGGCGTTGGTGAAGGCCATGCCCGCCATGCAGGAAGCGTTGTGCATCTTTTCCCGCGCCAGCAGGTCGGCACCGTTGCGCCAGCAGGTCGGCAGAAAGCGAAATACCTGCTGCACCACTTTCTCCGCCAGCGCATCGGAAAAGTCGCTGGCGGCGAGGGAGACATAGGCTTCCAGCGCGTGACACAGCACGTCCATACCGGTATCGGCGGTGATCGCCGGCGGCACCGAGGCCACCAGCGCCGGGTCAAGAATGGCGATATCCGGCAGCAGCGACGGGTCCACCAGTACCAGCTTCTCAGCGTGTGCTTTTACCACTGAAAAGGCGGTGACTTCAGAGCCGGTGCCGCTGGTGGTGGGGATCGCCACAAAGCAGGGCGGCTCGCGGTGAGCGTCCGGACGGGTTTGCGCCAGGGCGAAAATAACCGCTTTGGCTGCATCAATCACCGAACCGCCGCCCAGCGCGATAACCAGATCCGGATAGCTGGTATCCATCCGCTTCATACCGCGCACCACGGTGGCGATATCCGGGTCGGCCACCACGTCGTCCCAGACCTGGAAAGCGATGCCGCGCGCATGGAGGATCTGCGTGACGCGATCGGCGAGGCCAAACTTAACCATCGCCTGGTCGGTGACCAGCAGCACGTTGCGGGCGGGCAGCTCGTTCAGGATGGCAAGCGCATCCTGACCAAAGCGAATCCGGGGTTTCAGCAAAAATTCACTCATTGGGTTATTGACTCCTTAAGCGTCCCGAAACACGTTCTCGACAATGGCGACCACCGACATGGCCTTGTAGTGCTCTTTGTTGAGCGCCAGGTACTCTTCGGCCAGCACGATGTCGTGCATACCGGCGCCGACGCTATCAACGGCAACCCAGGTCTGGTCTTTCATCGGCTGCTGGTCATCATCCAATTTGACGATCAGCAGCAGGTTGCTGCCCCGTAGCTCATCGCACTTCTGCGTGGCGACGACATGTCCGACTACCTTTGCGAGAATCATTGTTTTTATCGCCTTATATCAATGTGTTACTTACCGAGGCGTTCCAGCACCTGGCGGATGACGCGTTCCACGTTTTGCTCATTAATCTCGCTTTCCGCGCCGATGGCGGCGGCAGCCGCAAAGCGATCGTCGGCGCTGGCCGGATGGGCTGCGGTGGCGGCGGTCGCTGGGGCGTTAAAACGTTCATCGTCGAAGATGCTGCGGTTCGGGCCAGACACCGGGCTGACGATGGTCGGCTGCGGTTCCGGGCGGCTACCCGGCGCGCGCAGTTCATCGATGGAGCGAACGCCGTAGCCCACTTTGCGGATGTTGAGCAGGTTCATCGGTCCGACGTTATCTGAGCTGGAGCCGCCGCCGACTGCGCCGCAGCCGAGGGTCAGGGCCGGAGTGATATTGGTGGTCGCGCCGATGCCACCCAGCGCCGCCGGGGTGTTGATCAGAATGCGGTTAACCGGTTTTTCCAGGCAGAACTGGCGGATGACGTCCTGATTGCGGGTGTGGATCACCAGCGTGTGGCCGAGGCCTTCGTTGGTCAACAGTTCCACGACGCGGTGACAGGCGGCTTTCCAGTCCTCTTCGACGTACAGGCCGAGTACCGGGCACAGTTTTTCCCGCGAGTAGGGATTGGTATGCGATACCGTGGTCTGCTCGGCAATCAGCACTCGGGTGCTGGCCGGGACGCAGAAACCGGCCATCTGGCTCAGATAGAGCGCGGTTTTACCCACCACTTTAGGGTTGATGGTGCCGTTGGGACGCAGCAGCAGGGCCGCCATTTTCGCCGCTTCGTTTTCGTTCATGAAGTACGCGCCCTGAGCTTCCAGTTCGCGATGCACTTCGTCGTAGATGCAGCGTTCGACGATAATCGACTGCTCGGAGGCGCAGATCACGCCGTTATCGAAGGTTTTACTGGTGATGATATCTTTCACTGCGTGGGGGATATCGGCGCTGCGTTCGATAAACGCCGGGCCGTTACCCGGACCGCCGCTAATGGTCGGCGTGCCGGACGCGTAGGCGGCGCGCACCATGCCTTCGCCGCCGGTCGCCAGGATCAGCGACACGTCTTTGCTGTGCATCAGCTCTGAGGTGGCTTCGAGGGTCAGTTGGCTAATGGCGTCGACGCTACCGGCAGGCGCCCCTGCCGCTTCCGCCGCGCGCTTCACGATTTCAATCGCTTTCCAGCTGCACTGGCGGGCGCCGGGATGCGGGGAGAAGATAATCGCGTTGCCGGCCTTCAGGGCAATCAGCGTTTTGTAGATGACCGTGGAGGTCGGGTTGGTCGACGGTACCAGCGCACAAATCACCCCCAGCGGCACGCCCACGTCCATCACTTTTTGTAGCGGATCGTCATGAATGATGCCGACGGTCTTCATATCTTTGATGGCGTCGTAGACGCGCAGCGAGGCGAAGCGGTTCTTCAGCACTTTGTCCTGCCAGTTGCCAAAACCGGTTTCTTCCGCGGCCATTTTCGCCAGCGCTTCGGCATGATGCGCTGCTTCCTGGGCCACGTTCTTCACGATGGCGTCGATTTGCTGCTGCGAAAAGGTGGCCAGAATCGCCTGCGCCTTTTTGGCATTGCGCACCAGTTCCCGGGCGTTCTGCCGGGACTGCAAATCGTTATCCAGTTCAATCATGAGTCTATCCTTCATCAGACTAAAAGAGTGGAGACGGGGCGCGCCCTGTCAGGTCATGCTTTGTGCTGCGCCGCGATTTTTTCGATGTCGTTATGCGGACGCGCGATGACGCGAGAGGTGACGACTTCGCCGATGCGTTTTGCCGCTTCCACGCCGGAATCTACCGCGGCATTCACCGCGCCGACGTCGCCCTTCACCATCGCGGTGACGAGGCCGGAGCCGACGTTTTCATAGCCAATCAGTTCAACGTTGGCGGCTTTACACATGGCATCCGCCGCTTCGATACAGGCCACCAGACCTTTGGTTTCGATCAGACCTAATGCATCACCCATTTGCGTTCTCCTGGCCATCAGGCCTTGTGTTTAATGACGATTTTGTTGATGTCGTTATGCGGACGAGCGATAACCAGCGAGGTCACCACTTCACCGATGCGCTGCGCGGATTCCACGCCGGAATCCACAGCCGCTTTCACTGCGCCGACGTCGCCCTTCACCATGACGGTCACCAGCCCCGAGCCGATGTTTTCATAGCTAATCAGCTCGACGTTGGCGGCTTTACACATCGCATCCGCGGCTTCAATGCAGGCCACCAGACCTTTGGTTTCGATAAGCCCTAATGCATCACCCATGGTTTCTCCTCCAGAACAGGTTTTGTGATTCGGAAAACCGACCGCGTAACGGCGTCAGGACGCGGATGCGGCGTTCGGGGTTCACTATAGGGAATGGCGAATGAAGTGAAATTTAAATCTGCTGACGTGGTATTTTTAGTCTTTTACTCTGTGATTTAGATTGGTTAAGGCGCTTATTTATGCATTTGTGCTGCGATGGCAGGGCGGATTGAGTGACGATTGTGGCGCTTTTTTCACCATTTAGCCTGAGGCGGATTGATGTTAATAAGTTGCTAATTTATTGCAGATCGGGGGTAATTTATTCCCATGCTAAGTGTGGGGAGGATCGTGTTTTCTTCGGCAGGCTAAATGCAAAACGTGCGGTTTTACTAACGGGAAAGCGAGGAAGGAAAAGCGGGTGTGAGCTTAGTCAAGCTTGCTGCCGGACTTCAGCGTGCAGACGTAGAGCGGTGAGTTGATAGAGCTGAGAAGAATGGCTTTCTCATTGAGCTTCTGTGCGTTCAGGAACAGGCCATCGTGGCTGTCGGACATCTCGCGCATAAAATAGTCGAAGATCACGTCCGGCGACTCATCGATGGACGAGGCGCTGGATTCCCACTTGCTGATGCGATAGTGGCGCTCGGTGGTGGAGATGCGCTTGCTGGTGTAGCTGAATTTGACGTAGCGCTGGAGGTAAAGCCAGCCGGCGGCGGAATCGGTGTAGCCTTCAACGACCATCGACCCTTTGCCGTTGGCGGCAAAGTTGAAATGGATATTGCCGTTAACGTTCTCCTTCTCCATGTTCTCAAAGCGCATAATCGCTTTTGTCGAACAGCTCATTACCCCGCCGTTTTCGACCGGCAGCAGCTTCCAGGCGCAGAACCCGGCGGCGGCAATAAACACCAGGCTGGAGAGGGCGAAAAAGGGGCGCGGGGCGATTCTCATTGCGGCTTCCATGAATAATAAAAATAGTTATCGCAGTAGCTGAACGGGTTATCTTCATGCATCGCGCAGTGGGCGAGGAACACCCGGCCCAGACCGTTGGTTTCCAGCCGGTCGCCATAGAAGAAGACGAAGCGTTCGCCGGGCTTGCACTCCAGCTTCAGGCGCTGGCGTACAGCATCAAAATTCTTGCCGTAGGCGCTTTCGGCAACGGATCGCAGCATCTCATCGCTGGCCAGCAGTTCGCACTGGCTGTGGCGTATTTGCGTCAGGGTAATGGGGTGCGCTGTGCTGCCGCCGAGAAAACTGCAGACCACCAGCAGCAGGGCGATGGTGAGCAGGCAGCCGCCGGCCAGATACCAGCAGGTGCCGCGCGCGTGGCGACTGGAAACGGTCTTCTGTTCTGCCGGGGCGGTGGCCAGATCTGGCTCAGCTTCTGCCGCAGGCGCCGGTTCCGGCTCCGGGCTGGCGTCGAGCATCTCGATAGCGAGGTCCGGATTGAGCTGCAGCAATCCGCGCGATACGGTGACGATAATGTTGTCGATATCGTAGTGGCGAAAGGTTTTGCGCAGCATGCTCAGATATTGATTGAGATTGCTGTTGGATGAGGTTAACCCATTGTCATCCCAGACTTTTTTAAGCACTTCGTCGCGGCTGACCACCTCGGTGTGGCGCAGGAAGAACCACAGCAGCGCGTTGGCGGTGATGGACAGCTGGCTGTCCGCCTCATCGCTTCCCGGTAACGTTAGCGTGCCGTCCATTGCATCATAAATAAGACGGCCATGGATGTTATAGCGCATCGTGGCCTCAACATGCTTCACGCAGGAAGCGTCATCTTCGTCAAATCGCTGACCAGCGACTGCCGGTGCCTGGGGCTCATGGTGCGCCCCTCGGTTAATTCCGATAGCCAGATGCCGTCCGCCGCATAGCGCACCAGCGTGCCGGTATGGCTATTGTCCAGTTCATCCCCTTTCGCCAGATGGTCCAGCATCCAGTCGCGCCAGCATTTTCGCAGCACCGGTTCATCCGGCATGGCCAGCGACAGCACCATCAGCTGGCGGCTCTCCTGGGTGTCCGTGAGTTCCGGCGCCGACAGATAGCGCAGATAGGCGCGGGTAAATCGGCCATAAGAGACGTTATCCGCGGCCATAAGCTCTGAAATCGCTTCTTCCATAATCGCCAGCAGACGGGCAAAGAGAGCGAAAATCAGCGCCTGCTTGTTGGGGAAATGGTGCAGTAAGCCGCCTTTGCTGACGCCCGCTTCGCGCGCGACGGCGTTCAGCGACAGCGAGGCGATACCGTCCCGACCGGCGATAGTGGCTGCGGATTCCAGCAGCTGCTTATGCAGGCGGACAGGATCTTTTTTACGATGTTGGGCTTCCATATTCATGGCCCGAATCATACCGACCAGACGGTATGATTATTCTTGATCGCTATCAATATGCGAAGGGGCGTAGCGGGGCGTGATGCCGTTATTGCGTGGAGGCTCACAGTTCACCTTATGAATTGTGGTGATATTCGCCGCGCCGCGAATATCACCCACCGAGATTCACATAGGCTTCACGTGGATAGCGAGGCCATTTTCTCCAGGCGCCAGCTCCGGACGCAGGTTCAGAGAGGGGATCAAATAGTCGCCGTGATTCTGCCGACGGAAAGGAATGGGCGGCGTTTCAGAGAGGGTATCCAGCCGCCGGGCCAACTCCTCGCGCAGGATGGCGAAGCGCTGTTCATCGAGTTTGTCGGTGCGGTAGAACACCACCGGCGGCAGCACCTCAAATCCGGGATAGAACAGCATCCCGTGCTGAATGGGGAACAGAATGTCGTCGATAGACCCGTTAATTCCACGCGGAGCATAGTGCTCCGCCCATCCGCCGGCGGTAACGACCAGCATCGCCCGTTTACCCGAGAACGTGCCTTCGCCGTAGCGATCGCCCCAGTGCGTATCGCTGTGCTCGCCGACGCCGTAGGCAAACCCGTAAGCGTAAACCCGATCAATCCAGCCTTTCATGATGGCGGGCAGTGAAAACCACCACAGCGGGAACTGGAAAATCACCGTATCGGCCCACAGCAGCTTCTCCTGTTCGCCCACGATATCCGCGCTCTGCGTGCCGTGAGCGAAGGCATATTGCGAATCTCGCGTCGCCCGCCAGCTTGCACCCACCGGCGGGGCGCTGCTGTCGTCGCCATCAAATCCCGCCTTCCAGCGCATGGCGTAGAGATCGGACACCTGCACGTCGTGACCGGCGTTTTGCAGATGCTGCACGGTAAAATCTTTCAGCGCGCCGTTAAGTGAACGCGGTTCAGGATGGGCGTAAACCAGTAATATTTTCATTGAAATCATCTCAGCATAAGGGAGAGCTGCAGAGTAGAGTTGGCGGCGCTATAGTAGAAATGAATTACTTTAATGACAGGTATAGTCATGGTTAATCTCCAGCGTCTGGATCTCAATCTGCTACGCACGCTTCACGTCCTGCTTAGCGAAAATAACGTCACCCGGGCGGCGCAGCGCCTCAACCTGTCGCAGCCGTCGGTTAGCGTCCAACTGGCGAGACTGCGGGAAATTTTCGCCGACCCGCTGCTGCTGCCGGGGCCGCGCGGAATGCAGCCCACCGCCCGCGCCGATGAACTGCGCGGGCCGCTGCGCGATGCGCTGCTGGCGCTGGAGCTGGCGGTGGCGCCGGTTCAGCCTTTTGACCCGGCCACGGCGGCGCAGACCTGGCGGGTGGCGGCGACCGACTATATGGCGTCGGCGATTTTGCTGCCAGCGCTCAACGCGCTGCGCATCGCCTCTCCGGCCAGCCGTCTGGCGCTGTTTGAGCTGCAGCCCTCGCGGCTGGTTCAGCAGGCGGATCGCGACGAAGTGGATCTGTTTTTTCACACGCGCGATGGTGCACCGCCCGCGCTGCATCAGCGTTTGTTGTTCCACGAACGCTACGTGCTTGCCGGTCGGGCCGGGCACCCGGCGTTGCAGTCGGCGTTAACTCTGGCGCAGTTCTGCCAGCTGGAACAGGTGATTGTCTCGCCGGACGGCGGAGGATTCAGCGCCGCGACCGATAGCGCACTGGCGAATCTCGGTCTGGCGCGGCGAGTTGTCCTTTCTGTGCCACATTTCCTGTTTATGCTGGATACGCTGCGCAATAGCGAGCTGGTGGCGGTGCTGCCGGAGCGGCTGGTGAGCGGAGCTGCGGGTCTGACGGTGGTCGAACCGCCGCTGGCGGTCGCCGGATTTGAGATGCTGATGCTGTGGCACGAGCGCTGGCACCGCGATCCGGCGCACCGGTGGCTGCGCCAGCAAATCGTAACGTCATTAGAGGATAAACCATGTTAAGCGGATTAAATCACCTGACCCTGGCGGTCAGCCAGCTGGCGCCGAGCGTGGCGTTTTATCAGCAGCTGCCGGGGATGACGCTGCACGCCCGCTGGGATAACGGCGCGTATTTTTCCTGCGGCGACCTCTGGCTGTGCCTGTCGCTGGACCCGCAGCGGCGCGTTACCCCGCCGGAGGAGAGCGACTACACCCACTACGCGTTCAGCATTGCGGAAGAGGATTTCGCGCTTTTTGTCGGGCGGCTGAATGCGGCTGGCGTGCCGGTTTGGAAAACCAACAAAAGCGAAGGCGCGTCGCACTATTTTCTCGACCCGGACGGCCACAAGCTGGAGCTGCATGTTGGCAACCTCGCCCAGCGCCTGGCGGCGTGCCGGGCGAAGCCCTATAAAGGTATGGTGTTTTTTGGCGAGGACGAACAGGCGGCCGGGAACCCGTAGCCCGGCTAAGCGCAGCGCGAGCCGGGGAGATAAATCGCGCTAGCCTTCCAGCTTCAGTTCCACATTGCGCTTGAGCACCAGGCGCATCAGCAGGTAATAGACCACGCCAACCGCCAGCCAGCTCAGCCCAAGCACCTTGGCCTGCACGTCCATCTCATAAATCACAAAGCCGATAATGCACAGGCCAATCACCGGGAACAGCAGGTGCATCACCAGATTGCGTGACTTATTGCGGATCAGATAGTGGTTGATGACCGCAATATGCAACACCAGGAAGCCCATCAGCGCGCCGAAGTTCACCAGACGGCTGAGGTTATCGATATCGCCGTAGAACCAGAGGCCGGAAGCCAGCGAAATCAGCGCCACAAACAGGGTGCTAACGTAAGGCGTTTTCAGCCGCGGGTGCACTTTTGCCAGCAGCTGCGGCAGCTGCTTGTCGCGCGCCATCGCAAACAGAATGCGCGACACGGCGGCCTGCGCCACCAGGGCGTTGGCAATCCCCCAGGAGATCACCGTCGACCACATGGTGACATACTTCAGCCAGCCGCCGCCCGCCAGATTCGCGGTATCGTAGAAGGCGGTATCGAGGCTGCTAAACGTCATGCCCTGCGCCAGATCGGCGGCAATCCACGTTTGCAGGATAAACAGCGAACCGACCAGCATCAGCGCGCCCAGCGACGCCTTACCCACGGTATCCACGCCGCCTTTCGTTTCCTCGGACAGCGTGGAGATCCCGTCGAAGCCGAGGAACGAGAGCACGGCGATGGAGACCGCGCCCATCACCAGCGGCAGGCTGAACTTATCGGCGTTATAGAGCGGGTCGAGGGTCAGATGGCCCGCCCCGGCGCCGGAGTAGAGCGCAATCAGCCCGAGAACGACGAACACCGACAGCACCACGATCTCCGCGATCAGAATCGTGTTATTGGCGCGCGCGGTAAAGGTAATGCCGCGCAGGTTAATCAGGCTGTTAATCGCAATAAAGCCGACAATCCACAGCCAGCCCGGCACGCCAGGCAGCATAGGCGCCAGCGCCGCCGCGCTGACGATATAGAGCAGCGACGGCACCAGAATATAGTCCAGCAGGATCAGCCAGCCAGCAAAAAAGCCGACAATCGGATGAATACCGCGCTGGGCATACGCGTATACCGATCCGGAGACCGGGAACGCGCGCGACATCGACCAGTAGCTCATGGCGGTAAAGAACATCGCCACCATACCGATGAGATAAGCCAGCGCCACCATGCCCTGCGCGCCGTCCCAGACGTAGCCAAAGACGCCAAACGGCGCGATGGGCACCATAAATATCATGCCGTAGACCAGCAGATCGCGGAACGTCAGCGCCCGATGCAGCTCCTGCTTATAGCCAAATTGTTCAACGCTCATGCATGCTCCCCTTCGACGCTCAGGGAGAGCTGTTCAGCCACTGATTTCGGTAAGGCATAGCGACAGGTTTTCAGCGGATCGACCACCTGACAGATTTGCAGGTCGCCGGCGATGCTCAGAATACTGATCGCTTCAGCCAGCGTCAGGGAGGTATTGTCGGCGATAAAATGCGCCATATGGCGGGTAGCCATGGCGGCGGCATCATCAAGCGTCAGGGCAGAGGCAAGGGTGAAGAGCGTTTCGCTGTTTTCGAGCATCGGCAGCGGCAGGCGACGGTTTTTAACCACCGTCAGTTCGACCAGCACTTCGCCGGGGATTTCCAGACCGCAAACCGAAACTTCGCCATCGCCCATCGCGGCGTGTAAATCCCCCAGCCCGAACAGCGCGCCGGGAACGTTGACCGGCAGCCATAGGGTGCTGCCGGCGGTAATCATTTTGCAGTCCATATTGCCGCCGTGGCTATCCGGCGTGCCGCAGGAGATGGCTTCCCCGGCAGGCGCGACGCCGATCACGCCGACCATCGGGTTGAGCGGGACGCGCACGTTGCCGGGCAGTATGGCATGGTCGTTTTCAATGGGGACGATAGTGACCTTCGGGGCATCAAGCTCATCGCCAATCACTCCGAGCTGCGGCGCGGTGACCATCACCGCCTGATTGCTCGTCAGGGTAATGCGCTTGATGGTGACCTTGAGCGCATCGCCCGGCTCGGCACCCTCGACGTAGACCGGCCCGGTCGCCGGGTTGATACGCTGCCAGTCCAGCTCGTTGAACACGGCATCGGCGGAGGTGATTTGGTCGGAGAAGCAGTCGCAGGTTTCAAACAGCACTTCGCTTCCGCTGCTGACGGTAGCGACAGGAGCGTTATCGCGCGACATGGCGTAGACCACCTGGTCTTTGGTTATTTTCATGACATTCATCCCGGTTATATTGTTGCGTTTTTTATATTTAGAGTTTCCCGCAGGGGGAAGGAGTGAATTTATCGGGATTAGCACGGGAAGGCAATTACGCCCGCTTCCTTAAAAATAAAAGATATATATTTGCTGATAAAACATGCGGTTAATGATTTTTGTTGGGTTGCTTTATATGCTGGTTATTTAGCAAAAAACATTTTTGTTATTTTGTCGTTAGTTGTCATTTGCTAATTGTTTACTGTATTGGGTTTATTATCCAGCATATTACGCTGCTGCCTGCGCCGGTATGGTTTTTAACTATGCGGTGATATGAGCGCATCGTAAGGTTTGGGGCCAGGAGAAGAGAGCCCCCGGAGGCGGCGCTTGACGCGCCTTGTCCGGGGTATCGGCCTGCACACGACTGAACCGTACTGCGTCGGTTCACAATCCCGCGCTGTATTGAGTATTTACATTTAACTTACTCATGGGCGTGGTTATTATTGGTGAACTTGATGTTTCACGGAAGAGAACGCTAAAAATGAAAGCTACAGAAGCCCGCTTACTTGATTTTCTTAAACGCTCACAGCAATTCGTTATCCCAATCTATCAACGCACCTATTCATGGTCTAAGCAGCAGTGTCTTCAGCTTTGGGACGATATTATTCGTGCCGGACAGCGCGATGATATCTCTGCACATTTTATTGGCTCCGTTGTTTATATCGAACAGGGGCTGTATCAGGTGTCGGGGATTTCTCCGTTGCTGGTCATTGATGGTCAGCAGCGTCTGACCACCGCAATGCTGCTGCTAGAAGCGCTATCCCGTCATCTTGGCGATGAAGAGCTGATTGACGGCTTCTCCGCGATGAAATTACGTAATTACTATTTGCTCAACCCTTATGAATCCGGGGAGAGAGGCTATAAGCTGCTGCTGACGGAGACCGATAAAGACAGCCTGCTGGCGCTGATTAAGCAAAAACCGCTGCCTGAAAACGGTTCGCAGCGTATCGCGGCCAATTTTGAATTCTTCGATGAGCAAATCAGTAAATTAGGCGATGACCTGATTCCGCTGTGTCGTGGATTATCTAAGCTATTGATTGTCGATGTGGCGCTCAATCGCGGGCAGGACAACCCGCAGCTGATCTTTGAAAGCATGAACTCAACGGGGAAAGCGCTCAGCCAGGCCGATTTAGTTCGCAACTTTATTCTGATGGGGCTGGAGCCGGAGCATCAGACGCGGCTGTATGATGACCACTGGCGGCCGATGGAAATTGCCTTCGGGCAGAAAGGCTACAGTGAATATTTCGATAGCTTTATGCGCCATTATCTGACGGTCAAAACGGGGGATATTCCCCGTACTGATGAAGTTTATGAAGCCTTTAAGCTGCATGCGCGTAGCCTGCCTGTCGCCGAAGCGGGGGTCGATACGCTGGTGGCGGATATTCAACGCTATGCGGAATATTTTTGTGCGATGGCGTTGGGCAAAGAGAGCGATAAACCTCTCGCGGCTGCGTTTCAGGATTTGCGCGAGTTAAAGGTCGATGTTGCCTATCCATTCCTGCTGGCGATGTATTACGATTACCGTGAGGGTGATTTATTGCCTGACGATTTCCTGAGTGCAATAAGGCTTATTGAGTCGTATGTTTTCCGCCGCGCGGTGTGCGCCATTCCCACTAACTCGCTAAACAAAACCTTCGCCACGTTTTATAAGGTATTAAATAAAGAAAACTATCTGGAAAGTATTCAGGCGCATTTACTGGAACTGCCGAGCTACCGACGTTTTCCGGATGATGATGAATTCAGCCTTAAATTAAAAGAGCGCGATCTGTATAACTTCCGCAGCCGCAGTTACTGGCTGCGTCGTCTGGAAAATTATCAGCGTAAAGAGCGCGTGGCGGTGGATGAATATACGATTGAACACATTATGCCGCAGAATGAAAATCTGCCGGCAAAATGGCGTGAAGAATTGGGCAGCGACTGGCAGCGGATACATAAAGAACGGCTGCATACGCTGGGGAATCTGACGTTAACCGGCTATAACTCGCGTTACAGTGATAAAGCCTTTGTGGAAAAACGCGACATTGCTGGCGGTTTCAAGGAAAGCCCACTGCATTTAAACGCCGGGTTAGGGCAGTGCGAGAAATGGGATGAAGCGGCAATAGATGCGCGGGCCGAGCGTCTGGCGAAGCGGGCCGTTCAGGTCTGGTGCGCGCCTGCGCTGAGTGAAGAGGTGCTGAGTCAGTATCGTCAGCAGCCTGAAAAAACCATGAACTACAGTCTGTCGGACTTTCATCAACTGGAAGTTGGTTCGCACAGCCGGATGCTGTTTGACCAGCTGGCGCCGGAAATTTTAAAGCTGGATGCAAGCATCACCCAGGAGGTGCTGAAGCTGTATGTCGCCTTCAAGGCGGAGACCAATTTTGTCGACGTGGTACCGCAGAAAAGCCGACTGCGCCTGTCGCTGAATATGCCGTTCCATGAGCTGGTTGACCCGAAAGGGATGGCGAAAGACGTAACGGATCTTGGCCGCTGGGGCAATGGTGATGTAGAAGTCGGTTTCAGCGATATTGCTCAGCTGCCGTATGTGATGGGGCTGATCCGCCAGGCGTTTGAAAAACAGATGGATAGCGCGGCGGCGTAGCCTCGATGTCAACCCGGCAGCGCGGAGGCTGCCGGGTGGCTGGTTTTAATTTTTCTGCCTGCGGGGCTTGTCGCCAATCACGGCAATAAACTCCTGCACCTGCTTCTGTTTGCGCGCCGACAGCTTATGCAGCTGGCGCAGAGACTCTACCAGTTCCGGCTCCGGCTGCTTCGCGGTAATCACGATACAGCCTTCCATTACTTTGATATCGATTTTGGTGCCGGTGGCAAAACCGGCAGCTTCCAGCCACTGGCCTTTCATGATAATCGCCGGGATAGGCTGGCGATCTTCAAAGCGGCTCGCGTAACTGACGGTGCCTTTACGGTTATTTTCCGGGGAGACTTCTGGATCGGTGAATTCTGCAATAGAATGCGGGGTAGTCATGGTCTCTATTCCTTTTCAATAGGGATTGTGATTAGCGAGGCGCTCGTGTTGCCGCACGGGCGTCTTGCGAAAAATACCTGGATATATCATCAGGGAATAGAAGGAAAGTCCAGCTGAAAATGAATGAAAATAATGGCGGGGATAAAGGAAAGGATTATTTTTGGTGATGGGAATAAAGCGGCTATTTAGCCGCTTTATTGGTTTATGAAGGGCGGGTTAATTGATGGCGGCGTCGGTGAGGGCGTCGGCCAGGTGGAGCTGGGTTTGTTGGGCGGATTTGAATGCTAAAGTTAAGGTCTCAAGGATTTCCATGAATATATTAACTGTATTAACGATTCTTTTTTGCTCTTTTAATGGAGGTACAGGGAATAGAAATTTGCTTATTTCGCCAAGATATAAACAAGGTTGTGCTCCACCGCGTTTGTGCGAGTGAATCATAGATTGTAATAACTGGGAGTCCATAGCTATTTTCAAGAAATTTGGTTCAATAATTAATGGTTTTATTATTGCAACACTACGTACGAGTGCAAATTCAGAGTCGCCAGTAATTAATGATGATCTTCCTATTGTTCCGCCAACCGAAACAATTAATAGGTCACCTTTCTCAGGTAAGCATCTTTCACGGGATTTTATATAGCTAGACTCTGAAATATAATCACAGTTTTCATAGTCTAAAAAACCATCGCGAATATTTTTGGCTGAAAGTAATTTATAACCTTCAGCAATGCGTGGTGGAGTTTTATGATCACCATCGGTAATCTTTGTTGCAACATGATCTAATCTAGACCATACCCACCCATCCGGCAGTTCAAACGGTTTTTCCTCATCGCTAATCGGTGGCAACGGTTTTTGCTTTTTAATTTTCCCGTCTTTCACCAGTTGCGCTTTTTCCTGCGCAATACGTTTGAGCAGTTCAGAGGCCGGTTCATCGTTCGGGTCCTGCGGCACCAGTTTGCCCATCACCGCCAGTTGCAGAATGGTCTGTTTTAAGGCATCAATGCTGGCTTCGGTGGTAAACAGCGTGTCGAAATGCTCGCTGATACGCGACCAGTTTTCGGCCAGTTCATCGGCGTTCTGGCTGTCAGTTAGCGTGGTTAGCAGGGTTTCGACCAGCTGTTGATGGGCGTCCAGGCTGGTCAGGGAGTGCTGTTCTAGCTGGTCGCAGAGGGACATTAACTGTTCGATCTTGGCGTTAATATTAATTTGTGTCTTAATTGGTGAAATAATAACAGGGATAGATATTAATTTTGCTTGGTTAAGTTTTGGAACAGTTGTTCCAGTAATAAAATGTGCTAGATCGGAAATAGTTAAGTAATTAACTAAAAACTCATTGGTTATAATTGAGTTAAATAATTTTAGTACATGCACATGATTATTTACCCAACTTTTTCCTGAAATACAGAACGCAGTCTTATCACCCTTCCCCCATTTAGCACCATCCTCTCCAACAAGCACTAATTTATCATCAAATATATAATCGCTGACATGATCAACAATGCCTGAAGCGCCATAATAAGGATATATACCCTGTGTTCGCTCATCTTTTGAAATGGGTTTCCTCATATAGTCTAAAACTTCTACTATTTCTCCTAGACGAACCCACTCCCACCCTTCCGGCAGCTCAAACGGTTTCTCCTCTTCGCTAATCTCCGGCAGCGGCTTCTGTTTTTTAATTTTCCCCTGCTTCACCAGCTCGGCTTTTTCCGCCGCAATGCGTTTCAGCAATTCAGACGCCGGTTCGTCGTTCGGATCCTGCGGCACCAGCTTGCCGCGCACCGCCAGCTCCAGGATCAACTCGCGCAGCTTCTTAATGCCGTACAGGTCGATCTTACCCGAGCTGCCGCGCCCGGCGGTGGAGCGGGTTTGTAGCGCCGTGGTCCAGGTGTCGATGTGGTCGACAATCAGTTTTTCCACCGCCATCAGTTGGCCTCCTTACCGGAGAGCGCTGTGCCGAGAATATCGCGCAGCTGGTGGCGCAGGGTCTGGATTTCATCCTGCTGCTTTGCGTACTGCGCCAGCAGTTCATCCGGATCGTGACTGACGGTTTCCGCTTGGTGCGGGTTCTTGATATCGAGGTTAAAGTTGCGGGCAATTACATCCTTGATATCAACCTTCCACGCCTGCTCGTTTTCGACGCGGCTGGCGAAGCCGTCGGCCTCGTTGCCCCACCAGTCGATCTCGGCCTGGAATTCTTCAAACTTCATTGGTTTGGTTTTGCTGTAGTTCTTCACGCCCGCCGGGTACGGATGCTCGTAGAACCAGATCTCTTTGGTCGGCTGGCCTTTGGTAAAGAACAGCAGGTTGGTTTTGATTCCGGTGTACGGGTTAAACACGCCGTTCGGCAGACGCACGATGGTGTGCAGGTTGCACTCCTCGGTGAGCAGCTTTTTGATCTTGGTTTTGACGCCTTCGCCAAACAGCGTGCCGTCCGGCAGCACCACCGCCGCGCGGCCGTTCTTCGCCAGCACTTCAACGATCAGTTGCAGGAACAGATCCGCCGTTTCGCGGGTCTGCATCTCTGCCGGGAAGTTCTTCTCGATACCGTCTTCTTCGGTGCCGCCGAACGGCGGGTTGGTGACGATCACATCCAGCTGTTCATCCCACGACGACAGCGGCTTGTTGAGGGTATTGTCGTGACGGATTTGCACCGGCACTTCGATACCGTGTAGCAGCATATTGGTGGTCGCCAGCAGGTGCGGGAGCTGCTTTTTCTCCACGCCGTGGATCTGCTGTTGCAGCGTCTGGTGATCGGCCACGCTCTTCACGTAGTTGTTTTTTACGTGATCGAACGCGCAGGCGAGGAAGCCGCCGGTACCGCAGGCCGGATCCATAATTGACTCGCCGAGCTTCGGATCGACGCGATCGACCATAAAGCGGGTCACCGCTCGCGGGGTGTAGAACTCACCGGCATTGCCCGCCGATTGCAGATCTTTGAGGATCTGTTCGTAAATATCGCCGAACAGGTGGCGTTCGCTGGCGCTGGTGAAGTCGATTTCGTTGAGCTTGTTGATCACCTGACGCAGCAGGGTGCCGTTTTTCATGTAGTTATAGGCATCGCTGAACGCCTGTCTGACCACAAAGCCGCGCGGATTTTTATCGATGGGGGCGGTGAGGTTTTTCAGCGTCGGGAAAAGGTCGTCGTTGACGAACTCCAGCAGGGCGTCGCCGGTAATGCCCTCGGCGTTTGCCGCCCAGGTGCGCCACAGGTAGCGCTGCGGGATCGGGTACTGATAGCTATCCTGCTCCAGTTCCAGCGCTTCTTCCTGGGCGTCAAAGATTTTCAGAAACAGCAGCCAGGAGAGCTGGCCGAGGCGCTGCGCATCGCCGTCCACGCCGGCGTCTTTGCGCATAATGTCCTGTAATGATTTGATAACCGAGCTGATTGACATGATGTGTTCCGTGTTTCATTAACAATAAGGCCTTCTGCTACGCGGTGGCAGCAGAAGGCGCAAAGGGGAGTGGTTACGCGGAGCGGGGAGGTAAGTGGTAGATTTCGCTCTCCAGCTCGCTGATGGCCTGATTATACCCGTTACGGTCGCCGAATCCGCTTTTAATGATCTCCGGCAGCGTACCCATGCTGTCGAACGGCTTGAGCTTCAGCACCTGAATACTCTCTATTTCCTGCACGCCCGCGTCGGCGTATTTATCCAGCAGCGTGTTCAGCACCGCCTGCGCGGCGTCGGAGTATTTGGTGAAGTAGTTGCGCTTGCGCACGTTCTCCGCCCGCTCTTTGCGGGTTAACGGCGGCTGACCATACACCACGTGGCACAGCATGTCGAACGGGTCGAGCTCTTTACCGACCTCTTCCGCCAGCACTTCCCAGATAATCCCCTGCTGTTCCAGTTCCTTGATAATGGCTTCTTTGCGCTCGGCGCCCTGCCATTTGCGGGTGAAATCATCCAGCGAGGCGTACTCTTTGAGCAGCGTTTTGCGGGTGTAATCTTTGAAGGATTCGGTGACCAGCTTGCCGTCGGCATCGTAATACTGCACGCGCTGGGCAATCACGCCGACAGCCACGCCGTTGACGTGAAACTTGCGCACTTTGTTCTCGTCATCTTCCGGCAGCGGGCCGACATCGCCGGAATCGGTGACGGTATACGGGGCGGGATCTTCATCGACACCGGTGATGTCGTCTTCAGTCTCTTCTTCGTGTTCGTCGAATTGCTCTTCAAAATCAGACTCCGGGTCGGCGATATCTTGCGGCGTGGTGTCCATCACCTTTTCCGGGATGCCGTCGAAGCGCTCGTCGGCGAACAGTTCGGTGGCCTTTTTGAAGTCGAGGATGGTGAACCATAGCTTGCCGTAGCGTTCATCGATGCGGGTGCCGCGGCCGATGATCTGCTTGAATTTGGTCATCGACTGAATGTTTTGGTCCAGCACCACCAGTTTGCAGGTTTTGGCGTCCACGCCGGTGGTCATCAGCTCGGAGGTGGTGGCGATAACCGGATACTCTTTTTTGGGATTAATAAAGTTATCCAGCTGGGCTTTGCCAATGTCGTCATCGCCGGTGATTTTCATCACGTACTTGTCGTTCTTTTTGACCTGTTCCGGGTTGAGATTGACCAGCGCGCGGCGCATCCGCTCCGCGTGATCGATGTCGTTACAGAAGATGATGGTTTTATCCATCGGGTTAGTGCGTTTGAGGTAATCGGTAATGGTTTTCGCTACCAGTTCGGTGCGCTCATCGATCACCATCGTGCGGTCAAAATCTTTCTGGTTGTAGATACGGTCGTCGATCAGCTCACCGTTTTTATCCGTCTGGCCTTTGGTCGGGCGCCAGCCCTGGAGATCGACGTCGATGTCGACGCGCACCACTTTATAGGGAGCAAGGAAGCCGTCTTCGATACCTTCTTTCAGCGAGTAGATATACACCGGGTCGCCGAAGTAATCGGTGCTGGAGACTTCATGAGTCTCTTTCGGCGTGGCGGTTAAGCCAACTTGCGTGGCGGCGCTGAAATAGTCCAGGATTTCGCGCCACGCGCTGTCTTCGGAGGCGCTGCCGCGATGGCATTCGTCGATGACAATCAGGTCAAAGAAATCCGGCGCTACCTGTTTAAAGGCTTTTTGTTCTTCTTCCGGGCCGGTGATGGCCTGGTACAGCGCGAGATGGATTTCAAAGGCCGGGTCGATGGTGCGCCCGGTGACCTTGGTCATCGCCGTGCCAAACGGCAGGAAGTCGTTATTCTTGGTCTGATCGACCAGAATGTTGCGATCGGCGAGGAACAGGATCCGCTTCTTATTTTTCGCTTTCCATAAGCGCCAGATGATCTGGAAGGCGGTGTAGGTTTTCCCCGTTCCGGTTGCCATCACCAGCAGAACGCGGTTCTGCCCGGCGGAAACGGCTCCAATGGTTTTATTGATGGCCTGTAGCTGGTAATAACGCGGCGCTTTGCCGCTGCCGTCGTCGTAGTAGTCCTGGGTAATTACCGGAAGTTGGGCTTCGGTGTAGCCTTTCCAGACGCAGTATTTTTGCCACAATTCGTCAGGCGTTGGGAATTCATCGAGGGTAATTTCTCGCTCAATCTCGCCGGTTGCCGTTTTATCATGGAAGATAAAGCCATCGCCGTTGGTGGCGAAGACGAAAGGTACGTCCAGCAGGCGTGCGTACTCGATGCCCTGCTGCATCCCTTTGCCGATTTCATGCTTGTTGGCTTTGGCTTCAATCACCGCCAGCGGAATGCCCGGCTTGTGATACAGCACGATATCGGCGGATTTCACCGTTCTACGCGCCGCGACTTTGCCGCGCACGATGACCTTACCGTCCCGGAGTTTGACCTCTTGTCTGATTTGCGTTGTGTCGCTCCAGCCGGCATCGAGGATGGCGGGCATAACGCGTTTGGTGATGATGTCTGCTTCCGTCAGGGTACTCAGGTTCAGGTCAGCCATAGTTCTCTCTTTACGTGAACAGGAACCTTCTGATTTTACATAATTATTAATTCTGGGAGAAGATATTTATACACTCATTCAGGTATAGGTTTTTATCGATTTTATTAATGTGTGAGGGCTTTATTTTTAAATCATAAGATAATTCGCAGAATTCTTTCTTGTTCACCATTCCCTTTCCGTCTGCTAATTTTATTTGATTAGCTGAATAATAAGAGATGCTAATTGATAAGAGAAGGATAATTGCACTGGATGGTTTTTTGTAATACATCGACAAGTAACGAAATGATGGAGCTATTAATAGTCTGAATGTAAGTGTAAGAACAAGCAATGCCAATATAAAACCTATCATTAGATCAATGTTGCCAGATGGTCTGTTAAAATCTCCAGTAAGGAAAATTCTGTTGATGGCAATGCAAAACAAGAAGAATATAATTACATTAATAACCGCGTAGGTTTGAAGCACCTGAAAGAAATAAACACAATGACACACATTTTTTTTAAATCGAGTTGCTGTAGACATGCACAGCCAGAAAAAGACTCCAAACTTTATAGGTTGGATTAACAAAAGAATGTACCAATATAGTTGATTGAATATTAATTTAAAGCTAGTTATGGGAGCTAATTTTATTGAAAGAAAACTGAATGCAGCTATCAATGAGCCTACAATTAATGTTGATTTTAATAAATTAGCGCCAGAATTTACCAGTGGAGCATATTCATGGGTGCCGTCATATATTTCCGGGTGTTTAATGAATATATACATTTCCGAGAGGAAATCATATCCTGGAATAATTTTTAATGCATTGGTCGAAAATTTTTTTAAGTTGCTTTCCATATATTTTCCATTAGTTAAGATGATTAATCACTCCATCGCCACCTTCACCGCCATGCCCAGCTGCACCATCACCTCTTTATGTTTATCTATCGGCGGCAGAGCGCAGTTGATCCTTAAACAGTTGCGGTATTTCCCGGATGCGGAAAACAGCGATCCCGGCGCGACCTGGATTTTCAGCCGGCACAGCTGCTTCGCGACGCAGACCATGTCCACCTGCTCCGGCAGCTCGACCCACAGCATAAAGCCGCCTTTCGGGCGGGTAACGCAGATCCCGCAGGGGAAAAACTCCCGCAGCCAGCAGGTGTAGATCTCCATATTGCGCTGGTAGATCTGCCGCATTCTTCGCACGTGGCGGTGATAGTGGCCTTCGCGAATAAAGTTACAGGCCGCCAGTTGGGTGGAGGGAACGTTGGTGCCGCTGGCGGCATATTTCATCTGCAGCAGGCGATCGTAATAACGGCCGGGGGCAATCCAGCCGATGCGCAGGCCGGGAGCGATGGTTTTGGTAAACGAACTGCAGAGCATCACCCGGCCGTCGATATCCCAGGAATGGATCGTGCGCGGGCGCGGGTATTCGGTCGCCAGTTCGCCGTAGATATCATCCTCAAAGATAACGATATCGTGGCGCTGGGCGAGGCATAGCGCCGCCCGCTTGCGGGCATCCGGCATGATAAATCCCAGCGGATTATTGCAGTTGGGGACCAGGATCACCCCTTTGATCGGCCATTGATCGAGCGCCAGCTCTAACGCCTCGATGCTGATCCCGGTTTCCGGATCGGTGGGGATCTCGATGGTTTTTAGCCCTAATCCGCGCAGCATCTGCATGGTGCCGTAGTAGCAAGGGGATTCGACGGCGACGATATCGCCAGGCTGACACACCGACAGCAGCGCCAGCGACAGCGCGCTGTGGCAGCCGCTGGTAAGTACCAGATCGTTGGCGGTGACCACCGATCCGCCGTCGAGCATCAGGCGGGCGATCTGTTCGCGCAGCTCGCGACGCCCGGCCAGCTCGTCGTAGTTCAGCACTTCGCTAAGGTTGTGCTGAATGGCCCGGCTCAGCTCGCGCCAGATAGGCTTCAGGCTTGGCTGGGTAACGTCCGGCGAGCCGCCGCCGAAGGGGATAATCGATTTATCGTGGCGGGCGTCGAGCATGGTCAGCACCTGATCCCACTGAGTGATCTCTACCGGGCGCTGGACCGGCCGCGACATCGGCGGCACCGGCGGCTGTGCTTTACGCGGGGCTACAAAATAGCCGGAACGCGGCTGCGGTACGATCAGCTGCTGCTGTTCCAGCGTCTGGTAGGCTTGCTGAACGGTGCTGATGCTGACGCCGTGCTCCTGGCTCAGGCTGCGCACCGACGGCAGCTTTTCGCCGGGGCGATACAGCCCCTGTTCGATGCGTTCTGCCAGCAGGCTGGCCAGATGTTGATAGCGGGTCATGCTGTATCCTTGATCGTCGCCATACAGATCAATAAACCAGTACAGATTGGCGGTAAAAGTGAGGTCTGCTGTACGTTTTAGCGAATCTGTATGTTAAAGAAAAGTATTTTGTGAATCTGTATTGTTTGGCCGCGGATCCGTGAAGATAAAGCCTCTGGCAAGGTGAGGAGGTAGAGGATGGAATTTCACGAAAATCGGGCAAGACAGCCGTTTATCGGCTTCGTATTTCTGGCGCGGGCGTTCAAAAAGTGGTGGCTTCGTGAGCAAACGCGCAGAACATTGCAGCGTATGAGCGACGAACAGCTAAAAGATGTCGGGCTGCGCCGGGATCAGATCAATTAAAAAGTGCGATCTATCATCCGGTGCCTATTCATCACCCCGCTAAGCGTAAGCGCGGATGGTGGGTTTTCCCGGAGGCGGCGCTTGACGCGCCTTGTCCTGGCTACCAGACCGCGCAGAGCTGTAGCCCCGGGAGCGTGAGTGCGGACGGTGGATTTCCCCGGAGGCGGCGCTTGACGCGCCTGTCTGGGCGACCAGACCATGCAGAGCTGTAGCCCCGGGAGCGTGAGTGCGGCCGGTGGGTTTCCCGGAGGCGGCGCTTGACGCGCCTTGTCCGGGCTACCAGACCGCGCAGAGCTGTGGCCCCGGTAAGCGTGAGCGCGACCGGGGATGATACATTCACATAATTTATCAATTCATGCTTATCCACTCTTCGTTTCTTGATACTTATCGTGATAAGTATTATTTTCTTCACAGCTCAGTGAGGAAAGTAAAATGACCGAAGACGACCTGTTTGCCCGCCGCCCGATGGGCATGCGCATGGCGATGGTGGTGCGCCAGTGGCGCGCGATTATTGATTCTGCCATCACCGACACCGGCCTGACCCAGTCAAGCTGGACGGTGCTGATGCAGCTGCACCAACTGGGGGATAACGTCTCGGTCAGCGAGCTGGCGGAGGTGCAGGGCATTGAACTGCCGCCGCTGATGCGCACCCTCACGCAGCTGGAAAAGCAGGGCTATCTGCTGCGTTCAACATCGCCTTATGACAAACGCATACGCCTGCTGACGCTGACGGCGGAAGGCCGCGCTATTCTGGAGAAGCTGAACCGCGTGATTGAGGCCTATCAACAGCGCGTCACCGAAACCCTCCCTGAAGCGCAGCTCGCCGCCTTTAGCGCCACGTTAAATCAAATCGCCTGCAATCTGCGGACTATCCGCGAAGAAGATAACAAGATCTAAAACACTATGATGACCCCTGAACAGAAATTTGCCCGCTGGGTAAGGGTGAGTATTGCCGCCTTCCTGGTCATATTCGCCTGGTTTATCGTTGCCGATATCTGGATCCCGCTCACGCCGGATTCCACCGTGATGCGCGTGGTCACGCCGGTCTCGTCGCGTGTCTCCGGCTATGTCTCCCATGTCTATGTGCATAACAACAGCCAGGTGAAGAAGGGCGATCTGCTCTATGAACTGGATCCAACGCCGTTTATCAATAAAGTGGAAGCGGCGCAGATCGCGCTTGAACAGGCGAAACTCAGTAACCAGCAGCTGGACGCGCAGATCGCCTCTGCCCGCGCCAACCTGCGTACCGCCCAGTACACCGCGCGTAACGATAAGGTCACGTTCGATCGCTATCAGCGCCTGAGCACCATGCAGAACGTTTCCCAGTCGGATCTGGATAAAGTGCGCACCACCTGGCAGACCAGCGAACAGTCGGTGAGCGCGCTGAATGCCAGTATCCAGAATCTGCTGATCCAGCGCGGCGAGCGCGATGATAGGCGCAACGTCACGCTGCAGAAGTACCGCAATGCGCTGGAAGAAGCGCAGCTTAATCTCGGCTGGACGAAGGTCCGCGCGGAGACTGACGGGATGGTGAGTAACCTGCAGCTTAACCCCGGTCTGTATGCCACTGCGGCCACGCCGCTGCTGGCGCTGGTGAGCAACCAGACCGATATCGTCGCCGATTTCCGCGAGAAGAGCCTGCGCCACACCGGCGTGAATACCGATGCCGCGGTGGTGTTCGATGCGCTGCCGGGCAAAGTCTTCCCGGCGCACGTCACCAGCAGCGATGCCGGTATTCTGGCTGGACAAGAAGAAGTTAACGGCCAGCTATCGCAGCCGGAGCAATCCACCCGCTGGGTGCGCGACGCGCAGCGCATGCGCATTCACGTCGCTCTGGACGAGCCGCTGGATAAGCCGCTGCCCACCGGCGCCCGCGCCACGGTACAGCTCTATAACAGCGATGGCCCGTTCGCCCGTACCTTCGCCGGCGCGCAGATCCATCTGGTGAGCTTCCTGCACTATGTCTATTAATACCCTGGCGCGGGTCTTCACCCCGCACGGCAACATCGTCTACACGGCGAACGATTTTCGCCAGACCTTGCGTATCGCCGTGGCCGGCACTATCGCGCTGAGCATTTCCACTTTTTATGACGTGCAGTACGGCGTCTTCTTTGTGGTTTATCCGCTGATGCTGCTGTCGCTGGTGCCAGTGTTTAACCGCCACGTGGCGCGGCAGTTTGTGTTCAGTGCGGCGGTGAACTGCGTCGAAATGGTGTTAATCGTCGGCTATTTGTCGCAGTGGCCGGTCATCATGACGCTGGTGGTGTTTGGCCTGTACGTGATGCGCTTTCGCTTTATGAGCCAGGGGCCGCTGTTTCTGCTGGGGTCGATGGGCGTGGTGTGTCAAAGCACGATGCTCAACTTTATGAGCTATCCCACCAGCAACTGGCACACACTGATGTTCTCCAATATGGAGGCCTGCGTGATGGCGGTGGCGCTCAGCGCGCTGCTGAACTACTTCATCCCGGACGTTGAACCGCGCAAGCCGCCGCCGCGCATTGAAAAAGATGCCGCGCGTATCCGCCACGAATCGCTGCTTTCCGGCAGCGTGGCGACGATGATCTTTGTGATTTTTCAGGTCTGCGATCTGAGCGACTCGCTGTCGGCGCTGATGGCGGGCATCTTAATTCTGTTCCCGATGCACTATCGCGGCGCGGTGATCAGCTCGATCTGGCGCGTGGTGGGGGTGGTGCTGGCCTGCCTTTATATCCTGGTGGTGCAGCTGATTATCTACGACTTCAGCAACCATATGGTGCTGATGATGCCGTTGATTGGGCTGGGGCTGGCGTTTAGCGCCCGGCTGCACGTGATGGAGAAGGTGGGGGCAGGCGTTGGCTTCGCCAGCATCACCACTATCGGCATCATGTTCGGCCAGAACCTGCATCCGGACCAGGACCTGGTGTTCAGCGATCTGTACCGCATTACCTCCGTGACCGTGGCGCTGATCGTTACGCTGACCATGGTCTTTCTTATGCATCGGCTGCTGAACTGCTTTGCGCCAACCCGGTTCGTGGTGACCGAATAAGCTCAGGCCGCCAGCGCCCGCTGCGCATCGCGAAAAGCGTTATGCAACAGCCGCCACATATGATGCGCCGCCGGGGAAAAGCGGCGATCGGAGTTGCGTAGCAGATGGCACTGGGCGCTGCTGGCAATAGGATGGTCGATAGGAACCGCCCGCAGAATACCGTGGGCGATCGCCTCCCGGGCTGCGTATGCGGTCATAAAAGAGACGCCTAATCCCGCCTGGCTCAGGCTCATGGCGGTCGAAAAGAGGTTGCAGCGATAGGCCGGGTGAAACTGCCGTCCTGCAGTTTTAAACATGGCGTTCATATGGCGCTGCAGGCCAAAGCTGTCGGTGAGCGCGATCAGGCGATAGTGTGTGAGCTCATCGATAGTGACGGCGGGCAGGGCAGCGATGGGATGCTCAGGAGAGACCACCGCGCAGATGGGGCCCCACTGAAAGCTGTGGCGTTTAAGCTCAGGGTTGCCGATGGGGCCGAAGGCGACCGCCATATCCGCTTCGCCGCTGGCGATATCGTTGAGCATCTCCTGCATGCTGCCGACAATAATATCCACGAACACGTTAGGCCAGGACTGAGAAAAGGTGCTCATCACTGATTCAATAAAGGTCGTGACCAGCCCGCCGCCAATCCTCACTGAAATTGTCCCGCCGCGCATATGGCGTAAATCCTTCAGATGGCTTTCCAGCTTTTCCCGGCGCTGGCGGCTTTCGTAGTAGTCCTCCGCCAGCAGACGTCCGGCTTCGGTCAGCACCACGTTTCGTCCCTGGCGTTCCAGCAGCGGCAGCTCCAGCGCCCGTTCCAGCTGCGCTATCTGGCGGCTGATGACTGACGGGTTGATGCCCAGCATATCGGCGGCCCGGCGAATGCCTCCCTGAATCCCGACTTCATACAGATAGCTCATAGGCCTCTCATGCAACATCGTTTCTCACTCCTTTGTTGACCTCAGGTCAACAATAACACCCTTTCACAGGTATTTATCATCCCGACGAGTTATAGATAATCGTAATTCGGACAAAAACTGGCAGGGAGGAAAAATCTCATCGCTTATTCCCGGCTTGCTATTAAGTTTGCAAGGCTCAGGAAGTCGAAGAATAAGAAATCGTGATGGTACTGACTGCGGGAATATGGAAAAGCTTATCAGCCGAAATAATAAATTTGAATAACAATAAATTGACATAATTTCAAATTGCAAACAATCGCACTAACATTTCATTATGTGAGGACAGGGTATGAGTGAAAATAAAACGTTGGAATGTTCCTCCGACGAAACGACAAATGAGTGGAAAGTCGGGCCCGGGGCCTGGATTTCACTGGTCATCGTATTATTAGTTTTCTCCGGGCTGCTGTTTAAAGTGGAGGGGATGGCCTGGCTGGGGGCATTTGACTTTACCACTCTCGGCGGTGCGTTCGGCACCATGAAAACGCCGGAAACCAACACCTTTATCGGCAGCGGCGGCATCAGCGCCAAGGCCGGTTTTCTGTTTGCGCTATCGCTGGTGCCCACGGTTATGCTGGCGCTGGGGCTGCTGGAGATATTTACCCATTACGGCGCGATTCGCGCCGCGCACAAACTGCTGACCCCACTGCTGCGCCCGCTGCTCGGGATCCCGGGTTATACCGGACTGGCGCTGATTACCGATTTACAGAGTACCGATGCTGGTGCTGCGCTAACCAAAGAGCTGTATGACAGCAAGAAAATAAATCGTAAGGATCTGGTCATTATGGGGGCCTGGCAATATTCCGGCGCCGGTCTGATAAATAACTATTTCTCGATTGGTTCAGCGCTTTTCGCTTCGTTAACCATTCCTATCATTATTCCGCTGCTATTAATGTTTGTGCTGAAATTTGTCGGTGCGGCAATCACCCGTCTGGTACTGAATACTGCTTATAAAGGCGATTTTGAAAATGAATAATTCGGCAAAAGTCTCCAGTAACCCGTTCGATATTTTCGTTATCGGCGCGCGTAAAGGATTTAATATCGCCATCAACAATCTGATGCCGAATGTATTAATGGCTTACGTGATCGCCGAGATGCTGAATTTGCTCGGCGTGATGCAGATAATCGGCCACGTCTGCGCGCCGCTGATGGGCCTGTTCGGCCTGCCGGGCGAAGCGATTACCGTGCTGCTGACCTCCTGGCTTTCCGCCTCGGCGGGAACCGGCGTGGCGGTGAGCCTGTTGAGCAAAGGCACCCTCAACGTGGCGGATATCACGATTCTGATCCCGGCGATTTTCCTTATGGGGTCGCAGCTTCAGTACATGGGGCGCCTGCTCGGCGTGGCGGATGTCCCGAAAAAATATTGGCCGCTGCTGATGGCGGTGAGCATTATCAATGCCGTCATCGCCATGCTGGTCATGCGCGTGATTGCATAATAGAAGGCAAGGAGTCAAACGTGTCGCGAACTTTAGAGCATTTCAATTATCTGCACCAAATTCCTGAACTGGGCTTTGAGGAGTACAAAACGTCGGCATACATCGGCGATGCATTAGAAGCCGCGGGGTTTCAGGTGCAGCGCAACGTCGGCGGTACCACCGGCATTGTTGCGCTGCTGGATAGCGGTAAGCCGGGGCCGGTCGTGGCGCTGCGGGCGGATATGGATGCGCTGGGCCATATGATTGATGGCCGCCTGGAGGCTCGCCATACCTGTGGCCATGACGGGCACTCTTCGGTGGTGTTGACCGCCGCGGAAGAGATCCTCGCCGAGGGGCTGGTAAAACGCGGGAAGCTGAAAATACTCTTTCAGCCTGCCGAAGAGCTGGGTACAGGGGCGATCGCGCTGACGGAAGCGGGCGTGCTGGACGACGTGGAGATGCTGTTCGGCTTCCACCTCAGGCCGCTGGAGGAGTGTCCGAAGGGCAAGGCGGCGCCGGCGATGTACTACTCCGCCTCGGCGACGGTGATGGCCGACTTTCACGGCAAAGCCGCACATGCCGCCCGGCCTCATCTGGGCGTTAACGCGCTGGATGCCGCGTCGCACGCGGTGCAAGCGGTAAACGGCATTCATCTGGCGCCTTCGCTGACCTGGAGCGCAAAAGCGACTCGCTTCCTGTGCGATGCGGGGGTAACCAATTCGGTGCCGGCGAAAGCGCACGTGTGCTGGGATTTGCGCAGCGCGGAAAATGACGGTATGGCGATGCTGAAAGAGCGGGTGGTACGGGCGATAGAGAGCAGCGCGGCCGCTTACGGCGCCACCGTCGATATCCAGATCGTCAAGGAGATGCCTGCCGCGATTATCGATGAACAGGCCACGGCTATCGTCAGCCAGGCGATTCGGGAAACGTTTGGCGAAGCCGGCTTAACGGCAGCGAAGAGTACGCCGGGCAGCGAGGACTTTTTCCACTACCTGCGCCTGCGTCCACAGGTGAAGGGCGGGTTCTGGGGGCTGGGCTGCGACCTGCTGCCGGGGCTGCATCATCCGGAGATGCACTTCGATCGCGCAGCGCTGGCGGATGGCGTGCGGGTGTTTAAATCCTGCATTCGCCAGATGCTGGGATGAGAGGATAAATCCCGACCTTGCGCTCGTTTCACGCCGGGCGGTACCCGGCATACAAACGGTGATTGCGCTCGCTGTACGCCGCCGGGCGATGATTCACGCCCTGGTTACGCCTGCTGCGGAAACTGAGCCAGCAGCTGATAATCATCCCCGGCCACGCGAAACAGAGCTTCCGTCTGGCCGGGGAGAATCCACCTCTGCTCCTCGCCCGGCTCACAGCTCAGATAGATGCAAAGCCCGCAGCCGCCGCGCAGCTGGCGCGGAATGTCCTTCACCCGGAAGGTCATGCCCGCCGCCTGCAGGGCTTTGCGCATTCGCACCACCCCCACCGTTGAGTGAAATAAAAACAGATATTCCGTCACCGGCGGCTCCTCTGACGTAAACCGATCAGCGCCGCGCCGATCGCCCCGGCAAACTGTGCGTCGGGATGCGTCTGTACCTCCATACCCACGTGCCCCTCCAGCCTCCGCGCGAAGGCCGCACAGTGGCTGACGCCGCCGGTAAACAGCAGCGGGCCCTGCGCCGACAGACGGCCGATAAAATTGGCGCTGCGTCGGGCCATGGCGTTGATCACCCCGGCGAGGATCGCCTCCGGCGGCACCCCGGCCGAACGCAGGCTAATGACCTCCGATTCGGCAAATACCGTACACATGCTGGTAATCGCATGGGGCTCAATACCATCGGTGATGCTGTCGAGCTGCTCGACGCTGGCCCCCAGCGTACTCGAAATCACCTCCAGGAAGCGCCCGGTGCCCGCCGCGCATTTATCATTCATCAGGAAATCAGTCAGATTACCCGCCTCGTCCAGCTGGATAACCTTACTGTCCTGGCCGCCGATATCGATGACTGTGCGAGTCTGCGGGGCCAGCAGGCGTGCGCCGAGTCCGTGGCACGAGATCTCGGTGACCTGCTTATCGGCGAAATCCACCAGCTGGCGTCCGTAGCCGGTTAAGGTTAAAAAGGGGGGCTCGCTTAGCCCAGCGCGGAGCGTTTCCCACGCCTCAACGATGGCGTCGGCGGGGCGAAACGGCGTCGGGCAGAGAAAGCGGCGCTGAATCACGCCGTCGTCGAGCAGGATGCCTTTGGTGGCGGTCGATCCGGAATCAATCCCTACGGTAACTGTCACGCGCGCTCCTAAAGCATCTCAATGAAGGCCGCCACGCGGGTGCTGAGCTGACCGATATCCGCCGTCGAATAGTCGGTCTCAATGGCGATGTAGGGGATGTTGTGCTGCTGGCGCACGTGGCGTTTTATCGCCAGCGATTCCACCGCATAGGTATGGCAGGCCTGCAAAATAACATCCACCACGCCGTCTGCCTGATACTCGTCCACCATCTGGCTGAGCAGATCCAGGCGCTGGTCGTTCGGCGAGATGCAGGAGCAGCCGATAGCGAGATACTTATCGGTCAGGGCGTCGTAAACGTCGCCAGTCTCCTCCACGCAGCGCTCGGTGGCTTTCGCGCCGGTGCAGTTTTCAAAACCGACCACCCAGCCGCCGTTGTCTTCAATGGCCTTCACCACTTTTTCCGCCGCCCCGCCGATCGGGCAGCCGGTGATCAGAATACGCGGCCGCGCCTCCAGCCGTTTCCCCTCTTGCCACTGCAGACGCACCCGATCGGCCATGCCGTTGAGTTCATCGATTAGCGCCGCTTTATCGAAGCGAAAGGTCGCACCGTAGACCACTTTTAAAATATCGCTACCGCTGAGCGCGGGCGGATTGAGCTGGCCGACGCGATAAAAGTTCGCCAGCGCCCGCCTTTCGCGGTTCTTGAGGATAATCGCGTCGCGCAGGGCGGCTTCGGTGATCGGCGTACCAAAGCGATCTTCCACCGCCTTTTGCAGGCGCAGGATTTCCGCTTTCCACAGCGCTCGCGAGGCATCATCGCTGGCGCTGTTCGGCAGCTGCATCACGTGCACGGCTTTGAATTCAGCCATGTATTCATACATTTTCTTTTTGCCATCGCAGGTGGTTTCGCCCACCACGAGGTCGGAAAAGTAGAAGTAGGGGCATTTGTCGGTCTTGCCAAAACCGTAGCTGCTTTTTATCAGCGGGCAGAGGTTGCGCGGCAGATCCTTTTCGGCCTCTTCAATCGTCTCGTCGGAGGTGGAACACAGCGACACCACCACCGCGCCCGCGGCCAACGGGATCTCCTGCGGCATAAAGGTGCAGTAGGTGCCAACCAGAGGAATATTTTGCTCTTTAAGCTCCATGACCGTGAGGAAACCCTGCTGGCGGGCTGAAGAGAAGTGGTCAAAAATGGCGGGTAGATCGGTGATAAGCGACATGGTTTTCCTTCCCCGTACACGGGAGATGATGAAAGAGGTCGCATTATAGCCACATTTTGTATGGGTATTTATTGATCTTCCGCTAATAGACTTTTTTCAGATCCATCTCTTCCTGAATTCGATCGCTCCATGCAAGGTGGGTGGCGATGGCTGCATCAATCCCGGCGTTATAAAACATTGGACCCAGCTCTTTCGCGATAAAGTCGACAAAAAATTCCGCGTCAAATTGCTCCAGTTCCAGTTCAAAATTCTCCTGGCAGTATTTATACAGCTTTTCGCGTAGCAGATCGCGTTGCGGCGGGCTGAGATCTATATCGCTCATAGCGTTCCTTAATCAATATTGTTACGGTTAAACAGGGCTGCTGATTATATCCGATCGCGGGGAGTCAGTTGTGATATGGCGTGATGTTTTTGGCCACAACGAAGGAGGTTGATTAAATCGCTCAGGAGCTAATTGTGACTGAGATCACAGTATTCTCGTTAAAATGAAGACAATAAGAGCGATTCTCATAACTTCATGAATTTAAATGAGATAACATGTTTTTCATGGTGTGAATAACATTTAGTTGCGCTCGCCTTTTTTCAGCATGCGGTATCTGGATGAATAATCTATAGACCTGTTTTCAGGTTATCTGGCTTACGGATTTTTTCTATAAGTATATTCTGACGGCGATTCATTTATCAGGGGTGAAGGATGAAACGCGTAAAACTGGATATGAATGTTTTTGACGCTGCTCTGATGCGCCTGGATTGGGTATTTGATACCTTCGAGCAGGTCTGTTTATCTTTTTCCGGCGGTAAAGATTCAACGGTATTATTTCATCTGGCGGCAGCCGTTGCGCGTAAAAAAGGGAAAAAATTTGCGGTGCTGTTCGTGGACTGGGAGGCGCAGTATTTATTAACCATCCAGCACGTGCAAAATATGAAAGAGCGCTATCAGGATGTGGTGAGCCGCTTCTATTGGGTGGCGCTGCCGATGACGACGGTGAGCGGCGTATCGCAGCATGAGCCGGAATGGGTCGCCTGGCGGGACGGGGTTGAATGGGTCAGGCAGCCGCCCGAGGATGCCATCACCGATGCCGGTTTTTTTCCTTTTTATCAGCCGGAAATGACCTTTGAAGCGTTTATTCCGGCCTTTTCCCACTGGCTGGCCGCGGGTAGAAGTCTTGCTTCGCTTATCGGCATCCGCACCGACGAGTCGCTGCATCGCTACATGGCGCTTACCTCGCAGACCAAACTGCGCTTTGAGGAAGATAAGCCGTGGACGACCGCCTCGCCGGAGGGATTCAGCTATACCTGCTATCCCCTTTATGACTGGCGGACCCGCGACATCTGGATCTTTAATCATAAGTCACGACTCCCCTACAACCCGCTTTATGACCTGATGCATCGCGCCGGGGTGCCGCTAAAAAATATGCGCGTCTGCGAACCCTTCGGCCCCGAGCAGCGGCGCGGGCTGTGGCTGTATCACATTCTTGAGCCGGAGACCTGGGAGCGGATGTGCCGACGCGTATGCGGCGCGCACAGCGGTGCGATTTATGCCAACGCCAGCGGCGACTACTTTGCGCTGAAGACCAAAATCCGCAAACCGGCGCATTTTAGCTGGCGCGAGTACGCGCTCTTTCTGCTCGACAGCATGCCGGAAAAAACCGCCGAGCATTACCGTAATAAAATCGCTATTTATCTGCACTGGTACCAGACCCGCGGGTTTCCCGACGATATCCCCGATGAGCAGGAAAAAGATCTCGGCTATCGCGATATCCCTTCATGGCGCCGCATCTGTAAGACGCTGCTGAAAAACGATTTCTGGTGCCGGATGCTGTCGTTCAGCCCGACGCAGCCTAAGCACTATGAGCGCTACTGTCGACTGATGAGTAACAAACGTAAAGAGTGGAGGACGCTCTGATGTCACCGGATGTGGCTAAGACAGTGATTGAATATCTCGAGTCGTTTGACGATGTTGACCTGAAAATCAAAGCGATTAACGAGCTGAAGAGCCTGATCCACCAGCACAGCCCGTTCTGCCGCGAGCCGGTGGACTGCGTGCTGTGGGTTGAAGCTAAAACGGTTGAGGCGAATGACTACAATCCTAACGTGATGGCGACGGTGGAAAAAAAGCTTCTGGAACGATCTATCGAACTGGATGGTTTTACCCAACCGGTAGTGGTGGCTCGCCAGCAGCGACGGCACCTGGTGGTGGATGGTTTTCATCGCCACCTGATTGGGAAGAGCCGCCCGGAGCTGAGCCGGCGTCTGCATGGTTATCTTCCGGTGACGCTTATCAATGCCGAGCGCGAGGGGCAGAAAGAGCGTATCGCCGCCACTATTCGCCATAATCGCGCCAGGGGTAAACACCAGATCGCGGCGATGTCCGATATCGTCCGCGATTTACATCGTCAGGGCTGGGACGATCGGCGCATCGGCGAAGAGCTCGGTATGGATGCTGATGAGGTGCTGCGTCTGAAACAGATCAGCGGCCTGACGGAGCTGTTCGCCGACGAGAGCTTTAGCGAAGCCTGGACCGTGGAGTAGCGCCTTTCGCTACTCCTGCTGTGCCAGCATGGCTTCGGGACGCTGGCGTATCCGGCTTAACAGCCCCGCCAGACAGCACGCGGCCGCGATCCCTGCCGTTACCCCCAGCAGATGGAACGGCAGCCTGCCGCCGTTAAACCACAGCCAGCGCGCCGCTTCGATAGAAAGTGCGCTGACGCTGAGGATCACGATATTCAGCGACGCAGAAACGGTGCCCTTTGGCAGATCGTTGGAAAACAGGGTAAAGCGGAACAGCGTCGGGAAGATCAGGCCAATGCCGAAAGCGTAAAAGCAGGTGCCGATCACCGACCACAGCCAGACGTGCGGCCACAGCAGGTTGCCGAGGATCAGGATCGCCAGCCCGGTCATCTGGATGGGCACCGCGCGCCAGATAAAGCGCGGGCGGGTGGGGTCTTTGACCCAGCGCGCTACCGACAGGTTGGCAATAATCACTGCGCTGAAGACCGGTACCTGGGTCCAGGCAAACTCGGCGGTGGTCAGTCCGCCGTCGTCAATCAGGATAACCGGCGAGACCGCAACCCAGCTCATCAGCGGAATATAGCTGAGCGAGAGCGTGGCGGCACCGAACAGGAAAATGCGGTTGCGGAAGACATCGCGAAAATCGCGCAGTACGCCGCTGGCGCTGAAGGAAACGTCGCCGCGCCGGACGGTTTCCGGCATGTTCAGCAGCAGACCCAGCCAGGCAATAAACCCCATCGCCGCAATGATCCCGAACAGCACCTTCCAGTGCACGAAATGCATCAACGCGGCGCCGGAAAGCGGACCAATGATCGGCGCGATCAGCACGATCGAGGTAATAATCGCCATCAGCTTAATGGCTTTTGTCTGGCCGAATGCCTCCTGCACGGTGACGTAGCCGACCGTGGCGATAAAGCAGATGCTGGTGCCCTGAACAAAGCGCGCCGCGAGGAACTGCTCCATTGAGGTGGTGAACAGGGTCGCTACGCAGGCCAGGGTAAAGATCAGCGCGCCGGTGAGCAGCACCGGACGGCGGCCGATACGATCGGAGAGCGGCCCGAGCAGCCACTGTAGCGCCATGCCACCGGCCATATACAGACTGACCGAGGCGGGAGCCAGCGCCACGTCGGCGTCAAAATCGCGCACAACGTGGATAATCCCCGGTTGAATAAGGTCGGTGGTCAGATAGGCGGCAAAGTCATACAGGATCAGCGCCGCCGGAAAGAACAGCGTGGCGGAATGGCGGGCGAAAAAACGGGTCATCCATTGCAACATCGGTGGGCTCCTTGTTGAGTCTCTACGCAACGACGATCGGAAAGGGGCGAATCTATCCTGAGCTTGCGTGTTAAAACAGCGGTACGCGCTTAGCCGGTGCCCGCTGTTTCAGCACTTCACACTGCAATAAATTTAGGATCAACTTAAAAATCCCTGCTTTTTTAGTGGTTAATATATATTTATGGAAGAAATACTTTTAAAACAAAAAGTTGAATTAAATATGTAAATGCAGCAGCGACGGAATTTGTGAAAACAGCCACAGCAGCAGACCGATGGTGCCGCCAACCAGCGTGCCGTTAATACGGATAAACTGCAGATCCTTCCCGATATTCAGTTCGATTTGCCGCGACATATCGCGGGAATCCCAGCTTTTGACCGTATCGCTGATATGGCGCGTCAGGAAAGTGGCAAACTCCGGTGCCACCCGGTGCGCCGCCTGCTCGAGATGTTCGTTCAGCGATTCGCGCAGCGCCTCATCGTGGAGCAGCGTTTCGCCAAACCACTGCCCGGCTTCGGCAATGCGCTGTTTAATGCGTGAATCCTCGCTATTGACGTCGTTTTTGACCCAACCGCGCAGGTCGGCCCACACTTCGCCCAGATAGCGGTTAAACGTCTCATCATTTTTCAGATACGCTTTGATACTGTCCGCTTTTTCCGCCATCTGCGGATCGGACTTCAGGTTATCGATCAGCTTGAGCGCCGCGCGATCGAAGGCCTGGCGGATCTGATGAGCGCGATCCTGACTGACTTCGTCGAGCAGCGTGTTAACCGCATCGGTAACCATTTCAGCGCTGTGCTCGCCCAGCCATTCGGTAGGCAGTAACCTGGCTTTAAGCGGATGCTCGGTCTCCAGCCAGTGCACGATACCGCGGGCAATAAACGCCCGCGAGCTGTCGCGCTGGAGCAGGGCGATCAGCTGGCTAATTAGCGAATCCAGCAGTTTCTGATGGCGGTTATCGCGCGTCAATCCTTCCAGCATCATGGCGCTGGTTTGGGTTAAATCGACCTTATCAATCGCTTTATGCACCGCCCGACGCAGCAGGCGCTGAATGCGCGCGTCGTCGGTAAGCTCCAGAAAGCCGCTCATCACCTGCAGCAGATGCTGGCCGACCCGACGCGCATTTTCTGGCTGGCTGAACCAGTTGCCGAGCATCAGCGCCGGTTCGTAGCGGCGGATCAGCGCGACCAGGGAGGGCGTATCGAGAAATTTTTCCTGCACGAAATAGCCGAGATTGTCGGCAATTCGGTCTTTATTACGCGGAATAATTGCCGTATGTCGCGACACGAACGGCAGCGGAATGCGGCGAAACAGCGCAACCACTGCGAACCAGTCCGCCAGCGCGCCCACCATCGCCGCTTCGGAAATAGCCTTTAGCGCACCGACCCATGGCGTCGGCGGCAGCACGAGGGTAGTGATAAAAATGGCGACTGCAATCAGCAGCAGCGAGAGCGCCAGCAGCTTGGCGCGTTTCAGTTCCGCGAGTTTTTCCATAGGTCTAAGCATATAGCCTGACGGCGAACTCGTGCAAAAACTGATTGAGCGGGAGGGGTGGGACTTTATTTGCCTGAGACTTATTTCCCGTGGCGCTTAGCTAGCTAAGAGTGGGCATCGTGAGCACCATTGATGATATGAAATGACGGTATAGCAATTTAACCGTCTGGATTTCACCAGAAATTAGTGATTCAATAGGAAATTAAATACGTTTTATATTTCAATGTGTATCAAAATCATTCCTGAAATTTCCTGGTGCTATATTTGATGAAAACGGATAAACATTCTGTTGATTTTAATAAAATTCTGTCTTTCGATTTAGAGCTTACGCGTGATGAAAAGTTAAGGCATATGGGGGCCGTGCTGGCGGAACGCACGTTGAGTTTGAAGATAAATCAGGATGAAGCGATTCATCAATTGGATGAAATGGCAGGCGATGCAGATTTAATCCTCGGTCATAACATACTGGATCATGATTTACCCTGGATTGCCAAACAACGCGTACGTGCTCAAATATTATTAGATAAACCAATCATTGATACCCTTTATTTATCACCGCTAGCTTTTCCCGCAAATCCATACCATCGGCTGATTAAAGACTATAAACTGGTAAGAGATAGCATTAACGATCCAGTGAATGACGCTAAATTATCGCTTCAGGTATTCACCGAGCAAATATGTGCGCTGCAAGAAAAGCCGCTGGCTCAGTTGCAGCTATATCAGTATCTTTTTGAGCACGGCGTTGCCAGCCATTTCAGTACACGTGGGATGGCCAGCATTTTTTCCGCACTGACGGGTCAGGCGTCCATATCCGCCGTAGTTTTACCTACGCTAGTTAAATCGGTTGCTCAGAATAAAGCATGCCCTAACCAGCTTAATCGGGTTATTGGCGATGCTCTTAAACAGCCTTTGCGCTTACTACCATTGGCTTTTGCCTGTGCCTGGCTCCCCGTATCGGGAGGGAATTCTGTTTTACCGCCCTGGATATGGCGCCGTTTTCCCGTCACCGCTGATATCATCCGCGAACTGCGTGAGCAAAAATGCCAGTCTGAAACTTGCCGCTACTGCTGTGAAAACCATGATGCTCGTCGGCATTTACAGAAAATTTTCGAGCTGAACGATTTTCGTAAACTTCCTGATGGCTCGCCGTTACAGCGCAATATCGTTGAGTACGGATTAGCTAGTCGTTCACTGCTTGGGATATTACCGACTAGCGGAGGGAAGTCTTTATGTTATCAACTTCCTGCGATTGTCAGGAATCTGCGAAATGGTTCTTTAACCATTGTTATTTCGCCTTTACAAGCGCTGATGAAAGATCAAGTGGATAATTTACGTCATAAGGCAGGTATTAAAGGCGTTGAGGCCATTTCAGGGATGCTAACTTTACCTGAGCGCGGCGCTATTCTTGAGCAGGTCCGTAAGGGGGATATTGCGATTCTTTACCTCTCTCCTGAGCAATTACGTAACCGCGCGGTAAAACAAGCTATCAAGCAACGTCAGATTAGTGGATGGGTTTTTGATGAGGCTCACTGTTTATCAAAGTGGGGCCATGATTTTCGTCCTGACTATCTGTATTGTGGCAAGGTTATTGAATCTTTGGCGCAGGAGCAGTCTGTGCAGATTCCTCCGGTATTTTGCTATACCGCAACGGCGAAGTTGGATGTGATTAATGATATTTGTCGGTATTTTGACAAAAAATTATCGCACCCATTAGCTCGTTTTTCAGGGGGAGTAGAAAGAATTAATCTTCACTATGAAATCATTGCAAGTAATGGCTTGAGCAAAATTAGTCAGATTTTGAATTTGCTCGATAAATTTTTTTCTAATGATGATGAAGGTGCATGCATTATCTATTGCGCGACCCGCCGTTCGGTAGATGAAATCAGCGATGTGTTGACCCAACAGCAACCTTTACCGGTTGCTCGTTTTTATGCCCGGCTTGAAAATAGTGAAAAGAAAGAAATCCTTGAAGGGTTTATTGCTAACCGTTATCGAGTTATTTGTGCTACTAATGCCTTTGGCATGGGAATAGACAAAGAAAATGTACGTTTAGTAATACATGCGGAGATCCCCGGTTCTCTGGAAAATTATCTCCAGGAGGCAGGGCGTGCTGGGCGGGATACGCTGGACGCGCATTGTGTGCTATTATTTGATGAGCAGGACATTGAAAAACAGTTTCGCCTTCAGGCTATTAGTGAAGTAAGCTTTAAAGATATTTATGCAATATTTAAGGGAATCAAAAAGAAAGTTAATGAAAATAATGAAGTCGTTGCCACAAGTATTGAGCTAATTAATCATCCTATGGTTAAAACCAGTTTCTCTATCGATGATAACAATGCGGATACTAAAGTTAAAACGGGGATAGCGTGGCTGGAACGTGTTGGTTATGTGGAGCGACTTGATAATATAACTCAGGTTTTTCAGGGAAAAGTGGCCTTTTCTTCTCTGGAAGAAGCGCAAAGTAAGATGGCAGCGCTGCACTTGAATCCTGCGGCGATGGTTCTCTGGAATGCTGTTTTACAGGCGCTATTAAATGCTAATGACGATGACGGACTTAGTGCCGACAGCATTGCTGATGAGGTTGCCCAATTTCTTCCGCATAAAGAAAATAATACGTCAGGAATTGAAGCAAAAGATGTTATGCGCGTATTGACACAGATGGCTGATGTTGGCCTGGTCACCAGGGGAATGCTGCTGACCGTACGTATGCGCCCCAAAGGGAAAGATAATGCGAGGATCACAACTGAGTTAATTCACAATATTGAAATCGCCATGTTAGGGCTGCTGCGCGAAGCTCATCCTGATATTGAGCTGGGGATGCCATGGCCTCTCCAGATTGCGGTTATGAATCAAGAGATTATTCAGCAAGGCTATGATAGAAGTAATACCACGTTACTACAAAATATATTATTTAGCTGGTCTCAGGATGCTCGAGCAAACGGTCATAAAGGGCTTATTGATTTTCGTTATGGTACAAGGAACAGCTACCAGATTATTATGTATCGTGACTGGGCATATATCGAAAGAGCCATTTTACAACGTCATCGTGTGACAAGCTCCGTACTGAATTTTATTTATCAATTGGCATTGGATAGTGATGAAAGCAGTATCAAAAAAGTGATGCTTTCTTTCTCACTGGAACAGGTTATCGATTATTTAAGAAAAGATGTTGATATTATTCCAATGATCCAACAGAGACAGGGGGGGGATGAGCAGCAGTGGCTGATGGCTGGTGCAGAACGTGCTCTACTTTATCTTCATGAACAACATGCCATTGTGCTGCAAAATGGGCTGGCTGTTTTCCGGACAGCGATGAGCTTGAAATTGCAGGCTGAAAAATCGCAACGGTATGTCAAAGCTGATTATGAACCACTGGCTCTCCATTATCAGCAAAAGACGCTTCAGATCCATGTGATGAATGAATACGCCAGGCTTGGTCTTGAAAAACCTAACTATGCCCAACGGCTCGTACAGGATTACTTTGCTATGGATGCCGAGTCATTTGTTCCACTTTATTTTAAAGGGCGGCGAAAAATTCTCGATCTGGCAACCAGCGAAAGCTCATGGAAACGCATTGTTGAAAATTTGCATAATCCCGATCAGGAGCAAATTGTGCAGGCGAGCCTTGAACAAAATACGTTAGTTCTTGCCGGACCAGGCTCAGGGAAAAGTAAAGTTATTATCCATCGATGCGCCTATCTTTTACGCGTGAAGCAGGTCGACCCGCGTAAAATCCTGTTGCTCTGCTATAACCGTAACGCAGCGATTTCCTTAAGACGCAGATTGAAGTCGTTGCTTGGTAAAGATGGCGCCAGCATAATGGTACAAACCTTCCACGGATTAGCATTGAGCCTTACGGGATACCAGATTGAGCGGAAAGATAATGACGAAATCGATTTTGATAACCTGCTCTGGAAAGCAATAGCTTTACTCAAAGGCGATGAAACGCAGCTCGGGTTAGAAGTTGAAGAACAACGTGAATACCTCCTCGGCGGGCTTGAGTATTTACTAGTGGATGAATATCAGGATATTGATGAGCCACAGTATCAGCTGATTGCCGCGCTGGCAGGTAAAAATGAAAGTGAAGATGATGCTCGTCTTAATCTCATGGCGGTGGGTGATGACGATCAATCTATTTATGGTTTCCGTGATGCCAGCGTGCGATTTATTCGTTTGTTTGAAAGCGATTACTCCGCCCGTACTCATTTTTTAACGTGGAATTACCGCTCTACGGCCAATATTATTGCATGTTCAAATTATCTTATCAGTCATAATCAGGGGAGAATGAAATGCGAGCATCCGATCGTAATCGATCGCGCTCGCCAGATGCTTCCGCCAGGCGGAGAGTGGAGCGCACTTGAACCTTCGGAAGGCAAAGTTGTTATCCAGCATTGTACCGGCGCGGCTCAGCAGGCGGCAGAAGTCGTGCGCCAAATTCAGTATATTCAACGGCTGCAGCCGGAATGCCCTCTTGAGAAAATTGCGGTTATTGCACGCAATGGGCTCGACAAAAAGGAGCTTATTTGGGTCCGTTCAGCCCTTGCGGATGCAGGTATTCCTTGCCGCTTTGCGCTGGAGAAAGATTATGGTTTCCCCATTCGCCACTGTCGGGAGATCGCCAATTATCTGCTATGGCTACGAGAAAGAGCGCTCGAGTCGCTGACGCCAGCAGAGCTGTGTCAGCAACTACCGGGGCGAGACCAGGCGAACCGTTGGCACGATATTATTTATGAATTAATTGAGCAATGGGAGCTAAGCCAGGGAGGCGAGCCATTACCTGCCGCTTATTTTGAACATTTCATACTGGAATATTTACATGCCCAGCACAGCCAGGTTCGCTTTGGCCTGGGGGTTTTGCTGAGCACCGTACATGGCGTAAAAGGTGAAGAGTTTGAGCATGTCATTATATTAGATGGAGGTTGGCGTAGTTCGCACTCTCTGCAACCTGAAAATAACGAAGAAGAACGAAGGCTCTTTTATGTTGGCATGACGCGAGCGATATCCCGACTTGTTATTATGCATGATGATCGTGCGCCAAATCCCTATATCGAACAGTTAGATCCAGCGGTCATCAGCCATACTGCTGCACAAGCCGTTGCGCCTGGGATCTTACGTCGTTTCTCGATCATCGGATTGCGCCAGCTCTATATCAGTTTTGCAGGTGGACATCCGGCTGGTCATCCCATTCATTCGTTACTTACCGATATGCAGGTTGGGGATAGCGTCCAACTGGTCTCTGTCGGGAATACCATCAAGGTGAATGCTAATCAATCGGCAATTGCGCAGCTTTCAAGTGCCGGAAAGAGCCAGTGGCAATTTTCTCTTTCCGGGATCCGCAAAATTGAAGTGCTTGCCATGCTACAGCGCAGCAAAACACTAACAGCAGAGGATTATCAAGTTGCGGTGAAAGTGGACAATTGGTATGTACCGATATTATTGGTTGAAACCCGTGAAGAAGCCGCTTATGACAATATTACTTGAAGCAGAATACTTACACGGCCTCGTGCAAAAATTGCCAGACAATCCAGCCGCCAAAAGCCATCAGTATGGCGCCGGCCGTGCGCTCGACTCGCCAGACGACGGCGGAAAGGCGGCGCTGCACCGACGGTAGCGCAATCAGCGTAACCAGCAACAGATCCCATATCAACACCACGCTGGTCATCCATGCCCCGCTGACGGCCTGCTGCACCAGCGTGACGTTCGGTCCCAACAGGGAGGTCATCAGCGCGAGGTAGAACAGGGCGTTTTTCGGATTGAGCAGCGAAGAACCCAGCCCGAGAAAAAGCTGTTTCACCAGCGACGGGCGCGAAACCGGGGCGCCATCCAGCGCCAGCGTGGTAGGACGGCTTCTTATCAGCAGACTGCCAATCCACAGTAAATACGCCGCGCCCAGCAGCTCAATCACCGTAAACAGCAGCGGCGCGTGGCGCAGGATCCCCCAGCCGATTACCGCCAGAATAATATACAGACCGTTTCCGGCGGCAATGCCGATACACAGGCCGACGCTGCCGCGCAGGCGATAGCGGATGGCGTAGCCCACCAGCAGAAAAAAATCCGGCCCGGGGCTTAGCAGGGCGACAAAATGAGAAAGCGCCAGCGCGGGGAAGGCGGAAGGAAAGAGCGTAGCGAGTATGTCCATAGCAACCTCAGTAGTAACCTGAGGTCACCCTACGCCAGCGTAAACGCTAATTATTGTCTGTTATTGATCGGGACTGCGCATACTGGCGCGGCGTGGCGGCGGTATAGCTGACAAAGGTTTTATGAAAGTGACTCTGATCGGCAAACCCGGCCTGGTAGCCCACATCGGCAATATTATCCCCTGCGCGCAGGCGCGTTTTAGCGAATTCAATACGCGCGATATTGATAAAACTGGCGGGCGTCAGGCCGGTCTCCTGCTTGAAGGTGCGGATCAGCGTCTCTTTACGTAGAGCAAACTCGTCGGCGAGGCTATCCAGCGTCGGCGGAGCCTGCAGATCGGTTGCCAGGCGGGTGAAAAGACGGGCGCTGGTCTCGCTTAGCGCCTGAGGCGCATGCGGGCGCAGCGGTAGAGTATGAACCAGACGAGCGACGCTTGCAGGGAGCTGCATGGTCTGCTGCTGCCTCATCTGCTCCACGATCTGCAGATACTGCGCAAAGAGTCCGGCATCGCGAATGACGGGCGATGATGTGATCAACCTTGCCTGATGCACACCGTCTGTCAGCTGTTGCCAGCACCAGCTTAGCTCGAGATAGAGCATATGGTAGCTGCGCGGCTGGCCGTCGCGCGGATTACAGCTGTGGGGTGCCTGCGCGGGGATAATAATCAGGTCGCCAGGGCGCAGCAGATACTCCTGCCCGCTGCAGATACAGCGCGTTTCCCCCTCGATAATCGCCCCAATGGAGAGCTGCGGATGACGATGCCGTTTATAGGCCTGGCGGCTAAGCCATGTGCTGCGCAGCTCCAGCCAGGGAAGCTGTTCGTCACGCCAGAAAGTTTGCTGAATGTCGCGCGTATGGCTCACGGCTGGCTCCTGAGCTGAAGGGAATAGCTGTTTATAACATGCCATCAGCCGGTGGGAAAACTGCGAGTCGCGTTGGACAAAAATGTTTTGCTTGCAGCCGAAGAAAAATAGCTTTCGTCGCGGCTCGTAAAGACCAACAGCAGGGCGTGTGGTGAGAAACAGGGCGCAGTAGAGTGGCGGCAGGATTTCTTACGCAGGCGGATAGCCATGGAAAAGGGTACTACGTCCACGCCGCACGATGCGGTATTCAAACAGTTTCTACGTCATGCTGACACCGCGCGGGACTTCCTTGATATCCATCTGCCGCCAGCGCTACGAAAAATGTGCGACCTGGATACGTTAACGCTTGCGTCCGGTAGCTTTATTGAAGAGAACCTGCGGGCATACTACTCCGATGTTCTGTGGGCGCTGAAAACTGCCGCGGGAGAAGGCTATATCTATGTGGTCATCGAACATCAAAGCTCCCCGGATGCGTTTATGGCCTTCAGACTCATGCGTTATGCTATTGCCGCGATGCAGCGCCATCTGGATAACGGGCATAAAACGCTGCCGCTGGTGATCCCGATACTGTTTTATCATGGCGTCGCCACGCCATACCCCTGGTCGTTATCCTGGCTCGACATGTTCGCCGACCCAGCCCTGGCAAAACAGCTTTATACCGGACCATTTCCGCTGGTGGATATTACCGTCGTACCTGATGACGAAATTGTGCAGCATCGAAGAGTCGCCCTGCTGGAGCTGATGCAAAAACATATTCGTCAGCGCGATCTGCTGGGTATTGTGGAGCATCTGACGGCCATTTTGCTTAATGGATACGCTAATGACAGGCAGCTGAAAACGCTGTTTAATTATCTGATTCACTCGGGCAAAGCGCTTCGGTTAGGTAAGTTCATCCGCGAAGTGGCCCAGCGGGTACCGCAGCACAAGGAGAAGCTAATGACTATCGCCGAAAGGTTACGTGAAGTAGGGCGCAGGCAGGGGAAGCGGGAAGGCCTTGAGAAAGGTCGTCTGGAGGGGGTTGAAGAGGGGCAGCGCGCCGAAGCGCTGCGTATCGCCCAAACGATGCTCGCCGAAGGTATGGCGTTGGAGACGGTGCTAAGAATTACCGGTTTGCCGGAGGCGGCGCTTGCGGTCAGGCATCATTAGGCCCCTGATGCGCCGGGGGGCAGCTGGAGCCGTTTAGCCCTCCAGGCGTTCACCATTTCATTCCTGGAAAATTCCGTATCTACCTGATCCGGAGCGCATCCTCAGCTATCTCGACTACCCTTAATAACCTGTGCGGTATTTATGACTGCGTTAACAGCGATAACAAGGAGACATGCGATATGGCTTATCAGACGGTGAATCCTGCCAATAATCAGCTTATCAAAGCGTATCCGGCACACAGCGATGCTGACGTGGAAGCGGCGCTGCAAAAGGCGGATGCGCTTTATCATTCGCAGTGGGCCAAGGGAAATATTGACCAACGGCTACCGATCCTGCACAAGCTGGCGGACCAGATCGACAGCCGGGTTGAAGAGCTGGCCAAAATCGCCAGCCAGGAGATGGGTAAGCTTATCGAGCAAAGCCGCGGTGAGGTCAAACTGTGCGCGCAAATTGCCCGCTACTACGCCGATAACGCAAAACAGTTTCTGGCGCCGGTAAAATATCCGTCAGAACTGGGTGAAGCCTGGGTCGAACACCATCCCATCGGCGTACTGATGGCGGTTGAGCCGTGGAACTTCCCTTATTATCAGCTGATGCGCGTGCTGGCGCCGAACCTGGCGGCAGGGAACCCGGTGATCGCCAAACATGCCAGCATCGTCCCGCACTGTGCGGAAACTTTCGCTCAGCTGGTTCGTGAGGCCGGCGCGCCAGAGGGCGCATGGACTAACCTGTTCATTTCTCAGGATCAGGTAGCGAAGATTATCGCCGACGATCGCGTACAGGGTGCGGCCCTGACCGGCTCGGAAAAAGCCGGTGGCGTGGTAGCGGCGCAGGCGGCTAAACACATTAAGAAAGCGACGCTTGAACTGGGCGGCAACGATGTATTTGTCGTTCTCGACGATGCCGATCTGGAGAAAGCGGTGAAGACCGGCGTGCAGGCGCGGCTCAATAATGCCGGGCAGGTGTGTACCGCGGCGAAACGTTTTATCCTGCATGAAAAAATTGCCGACGCTTTCCTCAGCCAGTTTACGCAAGCCTTCCGCGAGGTGAAAATTGGCGATCCGCTGGACGAAAGTACCACGCTGGGCCCGCTCTCCTCAAAAGACGCGCTGGAAACGTTAACCAAACAGGTGGACGAGGCGGTGAAAAATGGCGCGAAACTGCATCTGGGCGGCAAACCTGCGCAGCGAGAAGGCAGCTTTTTCGAGCCCACCATACTGACCGGCATTACCCGCGATAATCCGGCTTATTTTGAAGAGTTCTTCGGTCCGGTCGCGCAAATCTACGTGGTGAAAGATGACGATGAGGCGGTGAAGCTGGCCAACGATTCGCATTACGGCCTCGGCGGAGCCGTGTTCAGCCAGGATATCGACAGGGCGAAACGCATGGCTTCGCGGATTGAAACCGGGATGGTCTATATCAACTGGTTAACCGATACCGCGCCGGAGCTGCCGTTTGGCGGCGTTAAGCGCTCCGGGTTCGGCCGCGAGCTTTCCGATCTTGGGATTAAAGAGTTTGTGAATCAGAAGCTGGTGGTGGTTCGCCGCTAAGCAACCGAGCGCGCAGATGCTCTGACTCCCCCACCGGACTAATGGCCCTCCCGGAAGACATCGATTGGCGAGGGTTTCTTCCTCAGAAAGAGGGAGGGGAAGGGTAATTTTGCGCCTCCTTCGCTCATCCTGACCCTCTCCCCCAAGGGGAGAGGGAACCGTCCATGCGGCTATTTGCGCAAGCTGGCAAACGCCGCGCGAATTTCTTTTTCCGGTAGATTGATGCCGATAAAGACGAGGGTACTGTGCGGCCGCTCATCGCCCCATGGTCGGTCCCAGTCGGCGCTGTAGAGGCGCTGAACGCCCTGAAACAGCAGGCGATTCGGTTCGCCGTCGATCCACAGCATCCCTTTATAGCGCATCAGCTGTTCGGCAAAAGTGAGCAGCAGATTTTCCATCACCCTGGAGACTTCGCTGATATCTACCGGATAATCCAGTTCCACTACGATTGACGATACGTCGTTCTGCTTGTCGGCCATAAAGTGGAAGCGCGGTTTGCTGCTAACCACGTTCTCCTCCAGCATAAAACCGCTGGTGTTAAACAGCAGATTCAGGTCGATATCGCCGTGGATGACGCGGTAAATGGGCGCGCGGACGTTGATGCGCGTCAGCCGCTCGCGGAGCTTGTCGCTGTCGCCCGCCACGTCGGTTTTGGTGAGCAGGATACGATCGGCGTACCCCACCTGCGACTGGGCAATGGTGAACTGGTTCATCTGCTGGTCAGCATGTGCCGCATCAACCAGCGCAATCACCCCATCCAGCAGGTAACGTTCGCACAGTACATCATGAGAGAAGAAGGTCTGAATAATCGGGCCGGGATCGGCCATGCCGGTACACTCAATCACCAGTCGGTCAAAATCAATTTCTCCGCGATCGCGGCTGTCGAGAAGATCGAGCAGAGCGTCTTCCAGTTCGTTGGAGCGGGTACAGCAGATACAGCCGTTGGTCAGGGTTTTAATCTGCGTCGCGCGGTCGCCGATAAGCTGGTCATCGACGGCGACTTCGCCAAATTCGTTTTCGATAACGGCAATTTTAAAGCCGTGCCGTTCGTTCAGGATATGGCGCAGTAGAGTGGTTTTACCGGCGCCAAGAAAACCGGTTAATAGGGTAACTGCAATCGGTGCCATATTTGCCTCCATTAGCAGCAGCGCACGCCGCCTTTGCCGTCGCCGCCGTAGCGGGCCTGCTGGCGTTCGCGAAAGAATTCATCATAGGTCATGTACGGCTGGTCCGGATGATTGGTCTGCATATGCTCGACGTAATTATCGTAATCCGGAATGCCAATCAGCATTTTCGCTGCCTGACCGAGATATTTTTTTGCCTGACCTAAGTTACCAAACATTATGCTTTCCAGAGAACGAATAAAGCCGGATGGCGGCTAGCGCCTTATCCGGCCTACAAACATTCGCTTGTGTAGGCCGGGTAAGCGTAGCGCCATCCGGCATTAGGGGTTAGTGATGTGAAGAGGTCTTCACGCCGCCTTCCGGTACCGGTACGTACGGTGTCTCTTTGTCGGTACGCACTTTATTGTTGCGTACGTTGAGCCAGGTTTTGATGCCGTAGAAAATGATGCTGTAGACCACGACAAGGAACAGAATGCTCAGACCGGCGTTGGTGTAGTTATTCACCACGATATGGTTCATGTTGGCAATCTGCTGTGCGGTCAGTTCGCCGCCGGAAGCGATCTTCTCTTTGTACTGCTGAGCCATGAAGAAGAAGCCTTCCATCTGCGGGTTGGTGCTGAACAGTTTCAGGCCCAACGCCCAGGTGGTGCACAGCAGCAGCCATGCAGCCGGGATCACGGTGACCCAGATATATTTGGTGCGCTGCATTTTGACCAGCACCACGGTACCGAGCACCAGCGCCACGGCGGCCAGCATCTGGTTAGAGATGCCGAACAGCGGCCACAGGCTCTTCACGCCGCCCAGCGGGTCGACCACGCCCTGATACAGCAGGTAGCCCCACAGACCAACGCAGCCCGCAGTACCGATAATGCCTGCTACCAGCGAGTCGGTTTTCTTGAGGAACGGTACAAAGTTGCCCAGCAGGTCCTGCAGCATAAAGCGGCCTGCGCGGGTACCGGCATCCAGTGCGGTGAGGATAAACAGCGCTTCAAACAGAATACCGAAGTGGTACCAGAAGCCCATATCCGCCATCGGGATGATTTTGTGGAACACGTGAGCGATACCCACGGCCAGCGTCGGCGCGCCGCCTGCGCGGTTCAGGACCGACGGTTCGCCGATATCTTTCGCGGTTTGCAGGATTTGTTCAGGAGAGATCACGAAGCCCCAGGAGCTGACGGTCGCTGCCGCGTGAGCGGTGACATCCCTCAGTTGGGCGGCAATCAGCGCGGCGTTTTCACCGCCCATTTCGTGCAGGTTCGGCATGGTGATGCCCAGACCCGCCGGCGGGGTGTTCATCGCGAAGTAGAGACCCGGTTCGATAATTGATGCCGCCACCAGCGCCATCACCGCCACGAAGGACTCCATCAGCATCGCGCCGTAGCCGATAAAACGGGCGTCGGTTTCGTTAGCCAGCAGCTTCGGCGTGGTGCCGGAAGCGATCAGGGCGTGGAAGCCGGAGACCGCGCCGCAGGCAATAGTGATAAACAGGAACGGGAACAGCGCGCCTTTCCACAGCGGACCGGTACCGTCAATGTACTGGGTCACCGCCGGCATTTTCAGGTCAGGGTTAAGGATCACGATACCCAGCGCCAGGCCAACGATTACGCCGATTTTCAGGAAGGTCGCCAGGTAGTCGCGCGGCGCCAGAATCAACCATACCGGCAGCAGAGCCGAGATAAACGCGTAGCCAATCAGGGTAAAGGTAATAGTGGTGTCTTTAAAGGTCAGCGCCGGGCCCCAGTAAGGGTCGTGGGCAATCACGCCGCCGAAGTAAATAGACGCCACCAGCAGAACGATGCCGATAACCGACACTTCGCCTACCCGACCCGGGCGCAGGAAGCGCATGTAGATCCCCATAAACAGGGCAATTGGCACGGTCGAGCAGACGGTGAACACGCCCCATGGGCTTTCCGCCAGCGCTTTAACCACGATTAACGCCAGCACTGCGAGGATGATGATCATTATCAGGAAGCAGCCGAACAGCGCGATGGAGCCCGGTACTGGCCCCATCTCCTGCTTGATCATCTCACCCAGCGAGGCGCCGTTACGACGCGAGGAGATAAACAGCACCATAAAGTCCTGTACCGCTCCTGCCAGCACGACGCCCGCCAGCAGCCACAGGGTACCCGGCAGGTAGCCCATCTGCGCGGCGAGCACCGGGCCCACCAGCGGACCGGCGCCGGCAATCGCGGCAAAGTGGTGGCCAAACAGCACGTAGCGGTTGGTCGGAACGTAGTTCAGGCCATCGTTATTAATTACCGCCGGCGTCGAACGCGTAGGATCGAGCTTCATCACCTTTTGCGCAATGTACAGGCTGTAATAACGGTAGGCGACGAGGTAGACGGAAACCGACGCCACCACGATCCACAGCGCACTGACGTGCTCACCGCGGCGCAGAGCGACGACCGAGAGGCAAAATGCCCCGATGATTCCAAGAATCACCCAGGGTATGTGCTTGAATAACTTTTTAGTATCCATAGTAAAACCTGGCGTTAATGAGATGAATAATGGGCCGAAGCCGTTTAGTTTTGAGTCAGGGTTGGTGGAGGTATTGATTAGCTATGCTGGAGACGATCTTGCCAGAACTTCGCGCGCGTAAAGTTGGGTAAATCTGTGAGTGGTTATATTTGGGGTTAAGCGGTCACTTGCCGGGGTAAGCGGTTGGGAGGGAAGTTAACAGGGAATAATTATGTGATTGAGATCACAGGGAGTTGTGGTGTGGCACGAGTCATACCAGCGGCAGATTATATCAATTCAAATTCATTATTCTCATTTCATAATGACTTCACATTTTACCTTTATTGCTGAAATATATTCAGCAGTCCAATAAAAATAGCCCCTCATTGATGAATTCGTCGTTAAGTTATTATTACGATGATTGCCTTATGAATATGAGTTGATATTTATGCATGTTTGAATGTATTTAATCGCCATTAAAGAGTGTTTGTCATCGACATGGATAGCCCTGGCTTAAAAAATAATGAATAAACGGAGTTTAATTCATAAGGCTTTTATTATCTCTGCGCTGCCAGTGTGGGGGTACGCCGCGCCTGCGGATACCGTACGTGAGCAGCAGTTCATCAACCAGCAGCAGCGCCAGCAAGCCCTGGAAAGTCAGCTCGCGCCGCCGTCACCGGATATTCATTTATCCGCGGAAGGAGTAAATATCGATGATGGGCTATTTCCCGTTGAACAACCTTGCTTTGCTATTTCTCGGGTTATTTTGCAGGGCGCCGAAGCCTTACCGCATTGGCTTCCGCTCCAGCGCCAGACAAATAAAGTGAATGGGCGTTGTCTGGGAGGAAAGGGAATAAATCTACTGATGGCCCAATTGCAGAATATATTAATCGACCGCGGTTATATCACCAGCCGGATCCTTGCTCCGCAGCAGGACTTAAAAAGCGGTGTTTTACGCCTGGTGGTGATGCCGGGTTATATCCGTGAAGCCAGGCTTACGGCGCAGAGCGATGATTATCTGTGGCTGGCGAGCGCATTTCCGGCGACTGACGGGAAACTGTTGGATTTGCGCGATATTGAACAGGGGCTGGAAAATCTGCAGCGCCTGCCGACGGTTCAGGCCAGCATGGAAATTGTTCCGGGCGAGACGCCGGGGCAAAGCGATATTGTCATTAACCGCCAACAGGAGCGCTTCTGGCGCATCGACGCCTCGCTCGATGATTCCGGCTCTAATGCCACCGGCCGTTACCAGGGGAACCTGACGCTGTCACTGGATAACCCACTATCCTTAAGCGATCTTTTTTACCTTTCCGGTTCACATAACCTCGATGGCAACGGCGGTAAATCCTCAAAGAACCTGACCGGCCACTATTCGGTCCCGCTGGGCTACTGGCAGTTCGTATTAACCGCCAGCCAGTACGATTACGTGCAAACCGTGGCGGGGGCTAACGGCGATTACCAGTACAGCGGTAAAAGCAAGAACGTTGATTTCCAGCTTAGCCGCGTACTGCACCGTAGCGGTAGTCAGAAGACCACTCTTAGCGCCGATGTGTTAGCCCGCGAGCAGCGTAACTTCATTAACGACACCGAGATTGCCGTCCAGCGGCGGCAAACGGCGGCCTGGAAGCTTGGTCTGCAGCATCGCCATTACCTTGGCAACGCCACTCTCGATAGCGGAGTGAGCTACCAGCGCGGTACCCGCTGGTTCGGCGCTCAACCTGCGCCAGAAGAGCAGTGGGGGGAAGCAACCGCCCTCAGCAAGATCCTGCAATTTAATGCTCAGCTCAATTTGCCTTTTGCCTTGGGCGGGCAACGTTTTCGCTTTACCAGTCGCTATCAGCGGCAGATGAGCAGCACGCCGCTGACTTCGCCGGATATGTTTTCCATCGGCAGCCGCTGGACGGTTCGCGGCTTTGACGGCGAGCGCACCCTGACCGCCAGCCACGGCTGGTACGTCCGTAACGATATCGCCTGGTCGACCCCGTTGCCGGGGCAGGAGTTTTATCTGGGAGCAGATTACGGCGAAGTCGGCGGCGCTGGCAGTGAAACGCTGGTGGGCAAACACCTCGCCGGAGGCGTGGCAGGGTTGCGCGGCCAGTACCTACGCGCCAGCTACGACCTGTTCGCCGGTATCCCTTTAGACAAACCCGATGATTTTAAAACCGAGCCAGCAACTTTTGGTTTCAGCGTCAGCTGGAGCTACTGACTTTTACTCACGCGCCGTCCGGTGGCGCGTGCTGCGCACAGGGATGATTTTCCGCGCCGCGGTGAACAACGGATGACGAGTAACGGCAATGAATAAACGCTTTTATCGAATCGTATTTAATAAGGCTCGCGGGATGCTGATAGTGGTGGCGGAAACGACCCGCTCTCATCGGGCGGGCGTGTCGCCGCAATCTGGCGCCGACGCGCGAACCGGGTCGACGCTGACGTCCATCCTGGCGCCGCTGGCCTTTGGGTTTCTGCTCGCGTTTTCCTGTCTCACCCCGGCTAAGGCAGCGATTGTCGCCGATAACCATGCGCCCGGCGGCCAGCAACCGCAGATCGCCAATAGCGCCAATGGCACTCCGCAGGTCAATATTCAGACACCGAGTGGCGCAGGCGTTTCGCGCAACGTTTACAGCCAGTTTGACGTCGATGGGCGCGGCGTGGTGCTGAATAACAGCCACGCCAGCACTTCAACCCAACTGGCCGGGATGGTCGCCGGTAACCCGAATCTGGCGAAAGGGGAAGCCAGAGTGATCCTCAACGAGGTGAATACCCGTGATCCGAGCCGGCTGAATGGCTATATCGAGGTTGCCGGGCAGAAAGCGCAGGTGGTGATAGCTAACCCTGGCGGAATTAGCTGCGACGGCTGCGGGTTTATCAATGCCAACCGCGCGACGCTGACGACAGGTCAGGTGCAGTACAGCAACGGGCAGATTAGCGGTTACGATGTCAATCGCGGCGAAATTATCGTACAGGGAGGCGGGCTTGATGCGAGCTCGGTAGACAGCACCGACCTGCTCGCCCGCGCGGTGAAAATCAACGCCGGGGTTTGGGCGCAGGAGCTAAAGGTTACTGCAGGGCGTAATCAGATCGATGCGGCGCACAGTCTGACGACGGCGAAATCATCCGACGGCAGTGCGGCGCCAGCGGTGGCGATAGACGTCAGCGCGCTAGGTGGGATGTACGCCCATAAAATTCGTCTTGTCGGTACCGAGCGAGGCGTAGGCGTTCACAATGCCGGCAATATCGGCGCGGCGGCGGGGGACGTAGCAATCAGCGCTGATGGCGCGCTCAGCAACAGCAGCGTGATTCAGTCCGCACAGAATCTGCAACTGTCCGTTAAGGGCGATCTTCACAATCAGGGCCAGTTGTACGCCGGAAAAGATAGCCTGGTGACGGCCAGCGCGACGCTAACCAATGACGGCATTATCGCCGCGCAAGGTGATACGCGGATTGCCGCCAGCACTTTGCGTAGCGCGCAAAATAGCACGCTCGCAGCCGGATTAAATAGCGATGGTTCTTCCGCCAGCAGCGGCGCGCTGACGCTGAATAGCCAGACTTCGCTGGCGTTGAATGGCCGCAATATGGCGGCTGGGACGCTGACGGCGCAGGGCAGGGCAGTGGATCTTGATAACAGTCGAACCTCGGGGGCGCGGATTGTGGTCAGCGCCGCGTCCGGCGATATCACAACCCGAGATGCGGTGGTGGCGGCCAGCGAAAAACTCCAGTTGGCCGCCAGCGGCAAACTCAAAAACCACAGTGGCCTGTTGACGGCCAGCCAGCTTGAGCTGAAAGCAATGGCGCTGGATAACCAGCAGGGCGTAATCCAGCAGACGGGCGAGGACGATCTACGCCTTGATTTTTGCGCGGGATTGGATAACCACGGCGGTGAGATCGCCAGCAACAGCCATGCATTGACGCTCAGCACCAGCCAGTTGCTCAATCAAAACGGAACGCTGTTGCATACCGGCAGCGGCGGCATGTCGATTACCAGCGATGGCGTGCTGGACAACGGCGAAGGCACTATTGCCGCTAACGGCAATATCGTTTTGTACTCCGATAACATTAATAATCGCAGCGGTAAGATCAGCACGACGCAAGGCAATACTCAGCTCACTACGCGTCATGAGCTGGAAAATTCACAAGGGAATATCGTTGCTGGCGGTAGCCTTTCTCTACAAGTAGCAAGCCTTCGGAACCAGCATGGGCAATTGATTGCGGCGCAGGGCGACCTGGCCATGAGCTCTGAAGGAGGGCTGGATAACCGCGAAGGCGTTCTTGCCGCAAATGGCAATATCAAGCTTGACGCCGACAATCTGATCAACCATGGCGGAAAAATCAGCGCGGCGCAGGGCGACGTTCAGCTCACTGCGCGCCATGGGGTGGATAACTCGCAGGGGAATATCATCGCCAGCGGCGACATCCGGCTACGGGCTCAAAATCTTAACAATCGTCACGGGCAGGTTGGCTCGGCGCAGCGGGGCAGCGTCAACCTGACGACGAGCGGTTTGCTGGATAATCAGCAGGGCACAATTACCGCCGTTGATGCCCTGCGTATTCAGAGCGCCGCTGTTGATAACCGTCAGGGAGAACTGCAGTCCGGCGGTAACCTGAACATCACCATCCACAATCGGGGGCTGGATAACCGGCAGGGGCAGATCGTCTCCGCCGCCGCTCTGGATATAGCAGGCGTCAACCTGGTGCTGGCTAATACGGGCGGGACGCTACTTGCCGCGAGCAAACTTATTCTCGATGCCGATTCCCTCAGCGGCGATGGCGAGGTGCTCTCTCAGGGCGATATGTCACTAACGTTGCGTCAGGCGTTTCATCACGCCGGGAGGATCATCGCCAACGGCAACCTGCAGTGGAATCTCTCCGGTTTGGGACTGATTAATCAGGGTGTTATCAGCGTTGGCCAGGTGCTCAATCTCTATGTGGCGAAGCTGGATAACCGTCAGGAAGGTGAAATCAGCTCTGGCGAGAACCATTTTACGGTCAACGGCGAGTTGGTCAATCGGGGACTGATTGACGGTGGTTTAACCCATATTGTCGCCACGACGTTAACCAATATCGGTAGCGGGCGCCTGTACGGCGACGCCGTCGCGCTGCAGGTGGCAACGCTGACTAACGCCGCGGAGAACGGCGTGGCGGCGACGATTGCTGCACGAGCATTGCTGGCAATGGGCGTCGGCACGCTCAATAACCAGGATCACGCGCTGATCTACAGCGACGGTACGCTTACCATTGGCGGCCAACTTGCCGAAGACGGTTCGCTCAGCGGCCGGGCGGGAGTCTTTAATAACCACAGCGCAACGCTTGAGTCCGCCGGTGATATGGCGATCGATATCCAACAAATCAATAACTACAACGACCATCTGGTGACGAAAGATGTGATGGTCGAGCAGTCATGGCGCCATGAAGCGGCGCTGAAAGGATCGGTACAGCGCTTCGACTGGTCGCTGGTCGATACCAGCTATAAAAACAAATACGGCGTTCACGACGCCATCATGCCGGACGGTAGCCGTGGCGATGAGTTCTATGAATATCAGTACCAGCGTACCGTTGTGGAAACGCAGGTGGTGGAAAGCGATCCCGGCAAAATCCTCTCCGGCGGCCGGCTCATCATCAACAGCGATAAGCTGAATAACTACGACAGCCAGATTATCGCCGGGGGAGCGCTCGGTGGCGTGATTAGCGAACTAAACAACGTCGCCACGACCGGTAAACGGGTGACCACCGACGTCGGTACCCAGACTCGTTGGTATGAGAAAAAGACCAGCCGCCCGTTTGGCGGCACCAAAACCAGCCAGGGGAAAAAAAGTAGCGAATATGAACCGACGCCCACGGTTCAGACTATCGATCTGCAAACCATAAAGCGGCAGGGCAATACCCAAATTGATGGCCATAGCAGTGTGATTACCCCGCGCGATCGCGCCGATGAGCCAGGTGAACTACCTGCCGGACGACTGGTGGAAGTGACGCCGGTTAACGCTGACGGAACGGTTATTCGCCTCGTCACGCCGGATACCCGTCTTCCTGTCAGCAGTCTGTATCAGATCGATCCACAGGCTAAAGCAGGCTATCTGGTGGAAACCGAACCGCGTTTTACCAACGGTAAAGCGTGGCTCGCCAGCGACTACATGCAAAATCCGCTGGGCGTTGATCAGGCGATGAAGCGGCTTGGCGACGGCTATTACGAACAGCGGCTGGTGCGTGAGCAGATCGTTAAACTGAGCGGCGAGCGCTACCTCCAGGGCTACAGTAACGATGAAGAGCAGTACCGGGCGCTGATGGACGCGGGCGTCGCCTTCGCCAAACAGTACAACCTGACGGTCGGGGTGGCGCTGACGCCAGCGCAGATGGCGCTGCTGACCAGCGATATGGTCTGGCTGGTCGCCAGAGAGGTCACGCTAGCGGATGGCTCTGTGCGGCATGTGCTGGTGCCGCAGGTTTATGCGCGGGTTAAAGCGGGCGATCTTGATGGCAGCGGCGCGTTGCTCGGCGGTGAAAACGTGGCGCTCAGTGTGAGCCGTGATGTGACCAACAGCGGGCACATCCACAGCCGCGGCGTGACGCAACTAACCGCGGAAAACATTCATAACAGCGGCTATATCGGCGGCAACCAGCTCACGCTAAACGCGCGTACTGATATCAACAATATTGGCGGAACGCTGCAGGGCGGCGATAGCCTGATCGCGCAAGCCGGGCGTGATCTCAACAGCGCCAGCACCCTCGGCGGCGGCCCAGGTAACATCAGCCTCGATCGGCCTGCGGGGATTTATGTCCAGAATGAAAACGGCCAGCTGGGGCTGCAGGCGTTACATAACATTAATCTGACGGCAAGCATGGTGAGTAACAGCGCGGCGGGCAGCCAGACGAAGATTATCGCCGGCAACGATCTCAACCTGCGGACGCTCGCCACTACCCACAGCGAAAGCGGAAATTGGGGGAAAGGCAACGATCGTTCTTTGACCCAGCGTGGCGATATCGGCACGCAAATTAATGGCGGCGCGGTTGCGCTGTCCGCCGTCCACGATATTCATGCCCGCGCCGCCAGCGTGACGGCAACCAGCAGCCTGACGGTTGCCGCCGGCAATGACATTAACCTCAGCAGTGGCGAGTCCTCATGGCATCTGACGGAAAACAACCATCAAAGCAGCAGCGGCCTGCTGGCTCACCGCTCGCTCACCACTCACGATGAAGTGTGGGCGCAGAACGCCATCGGCAGCAATTTTAGCGGTGACAGTATTGTGATGCAGGCCGGGCGCGACCTGCTGGTGTCCGGCAGCAGTGTTGCCGGCACCCAGGACGTCAACCTTGTGGCGGGGCGTAACCTGACCATCGCCACCGCCGAGGAGAGTCGCCAGGAAAACCATCTACGTAAAGAGAAACATAGCGGCTTTTCCGGCACTGGCGGTGTTGGCTTCAGCGTCGGCAGTTCGTCGCTGAAAGCCACCGACGTGACGACAACGCTGAGTAGCGCCGCCAGTACCGTCGGAAGCTCACAGGGCAACCTTAGCCTGAGCGCCGGTAATGTGTTGACGGTTCAGGGATCTGACATGGTGGCCGGCAACAATATGGCGTTGACCGGTAAAACCGTGAATATTCTGGCAGCGGAAAACCAGAGCACCCAGACCCATACCGTGGAACAGAAAACCAGCGGCCTGACGCTGGCGTTATCCGGGATGGTGGGCAGCGCCATTAATACCGCGGTTTCCAGCGCTAAACAGGCCAGCACCGAGAGCAATGGCCGTCTCGCCGCGCTGAGCGGGCTGCAGTCGGCATTATCGGGCGTACAGGCGTATCAGGCATCGCAGATGCAGACTGCGGATTCCAGTCCGGAGAGCATGATAGGGGTCAACCTTTCCTGGGGTAGCCAGTCATCGAAATCCACTCAGCGACAAACGCAGAACACCAGCCGCGGCAGTAGCCTGATGGCCGGCACCAATCTCAGCATTATCGCCACTGAGGCGGATATCAACGTTGAGGGCAGCCAGCTGCAAGCCGGCGGCAGCGCGTTACTCAATGCCGCGCGCGATGTGAATTTATTCTCTGCGGAGAACGTCAGCACCCTGAGCGGTAAAAACGAGAGCCATGGGAGTTCGTTTGGCGTCGGTATTAACTTCGGTCAGGGCGCGAACGGGTTGACGGTCAGCGCCAGCGCCAATGCCGCGAAGGGCCACGAGAAGGGCAACAGCCTGATGCATAACGAAACGACCCTCAGCGCCGGGGAACGGGTGACTATCGTCAGCGGTCGCGATACGACGCTGACCGGGGCGCAGGTGAGCGGCCATCAGGTGACAATGGACGTCGGGCGTAACCTGACGCTGAGTAGCGAACAGGACAGCGATAACTACGATTCGAAGCAGCGTAGCGGCAGCGTGGGGGCGAGCGGCAGCATGGGCGGCGGTTCGGGCTCTCTCAACCTGAGCCAGAGCAAAATGCACAGCACCTGGGCATCGGTGGAGGCGCAAACGGGGATTTTTGCCGGCGAGGGCGGTTTTGATGTGAAGGTGGGCGGGCATACGCAACTGAATGGCAGCGTGCTGGCGAGCACGGCGGCGGAGCTGAACCGCTTGGATACCGGGACGCTGGGTTTCCGGGATATTAAAAACTCTGCCGAGTACAGCGTGGAGCAGCAGAGCGTGGGGACGAGCACGAGCGGTAGCGTGGCGGGGCAGTTCCTGGGGAATGCGGCCAGCGGTCTGCTGATGGGGGCGAACGGCAGCGGCAGCGACAGTTCGCTGACGCGGGCGGCGGTGAGCGAGGGCAGTATCGTTATCCGCGACGGCACGAGTCAGCAGCAAGACGTGACGAGGTTAAGCCGGGATGCAGCGCATGCGAACCAAACGTTGAGTCCGATATTTGATAAGGAGAAAGAGCAGAACCGGCTGGCGGTGGCGCAGAAGATAGGTGAAACAGGTCGCCAGGTGAGTGATGTGCTCGTGACGCAGGGCAAGCTGAACGCGCAGGCGGCGCAGAGCGACCCGGCTGCGCGGGCAGCGGCACGGGAGATGCTGGTAGCGGGAGGGAATGCCCATCCGAGCGAGGAACAAATCAGCGCGCAGGTGAGCCGGATGGCGACGGCGGACTACGATACGGGCGGAAAGTACCAGAAGGTGGCGCAGGCGGTAACGGCGGCGATGCAGGGTCTGGCGGGCGGCAACCTGGCGCAGGCGGCGAGCGGCGCAGTGAGTCCGTATGTGGCGGAAATCATTCACAGCCAGACGACGGACAGCGCGACGGGCAAGGTGAATGTGGAAGCTAATGCGATGGCGCACGCGGTGTGGGGAGCGATAGCGGCGGCATCGGGAAATAACAGCGCGCTGGCGGGGGCGGCAGGCGCGGTGAGCGGCGAACTGCTGGGGCGCTGGATAGCGGCAGAATATTATCCGGATGTTAAGACAGAAGAGCTGTCGGATGAGCAGAAGTCGACGATAAGCGCGCTGAGTACGCTGGCGGCGGGACTGATGGGGGGGCTTAGCGGAGGCAGCAGCGGGGATGCGGTCGCGGGGGCGCAGGCCGGGAAGAACGCGGTTGAGAATAACTCGCTGAGCGGTGATAAGGCCCGAGAAGCGGCGAAACAGGCTGCTGAATCCCTGAAAAATCAGGTCAGGGAAAAGCTGGGTGAAGGCACCACTTCTGCCATCGCGAACGCCATTATCAATGGCCTTGCTGATACCGGCGATGCGGCATTAGGTTCTGTTGACTATGCTGCTGATGCGGCCATGGTGCTGGCTTCCTGTGCTGTGGGTGACAGTTACTGCAGTAAAGCGATGAGCGACCTGGCCGGGAAGAATCAGGCGCTGGCGGATACTGTTACCACGCTGATGCAGGGTGAAACCTGGTCTGCGGTTGCGGATACGGTTAAACAGGCGGCTGGCGGGAATCAAGCTGCACTGGAAGCAACGGGCGGGCTGCTGGCAGGCATTATGTTGCCAGGGAGGAAAGTACCAAGTCCAGCGACTCGAATTGAAACAATATTAAAATCTGAAAAAAACTGGGAAAATGCTCGAAATAAGGCGCTAAATATTGTGGGTAATTTGGGTGCTGACTCTAAGCCTGTAATTGGGCGACTAGAAGTGAGTGCTGGGAATGGAAAAATAATTGGACGGCAATCTAATGATGGTAAGGTTGGTTGGCGTGTTGATTATGATCCTGAAAAGGGAACGCACATCAACGTATGGGATTACTCTCAAGGGAAAGGGCCGGGCAAAGCAGTCAAGCAGGTTATACCATTTGAAGGTAATGAAAAAGCGTTTGAAACCATATTGAAACAGTTGAATAGGTAGAAAAATGAATTTATTTGATGAGTGTAAAGAGGCCCTTGGTGCTGATTTCGAAGTGCTTGAAGGACAGAGAGAGAAGGATGCGCTTAATATTTTGTATAAGTTCCCATTTATTAATGGGAACTTATTGTGGGATGATTTTAACTATTCAGACTATGAAGATATAAATCATCTCATATCCGATTGTTATAATAAAAAACATGATGTGTTTGTTTTTGTGGATAACATTAACATTCCTGTTTTTAGAACTAACCTAGTATTGGTTGCTGAAAATATTTATGACGTTACAGCTTTATCTCCTAAGCTGTTCATTTTTAACAATGAATTGATATTACAACCTCTATTTCCAACAGACATAATTCGTCTGGGTATAAAAAATTAGAGATATATAAAATTCCGGCGTTAAAGCCGAGATTTTTTACCCGTCAGCCCTTGACTGGTTCTGTCACCAGTCGTCCCTGGTCCACGCTGACCGTGACCGGCGTGTCGGTACTGAATCCCGCCTCAGCCAGTTTCCCTTCAGGCGTAGGTTCAGGCGCAATTACAAATGGTATTGGTGCTGGGTTTGGTTATGGTATAGGCAAAGGCATTTCTTGGGGTACAAATGCATGGGCAAACTAGGTGGAAAGCAGGTTGGGATCCGAAGTTTAATCCTATTATGCTAAAGTATACTGAGATTAAAGGTGACTTTGGTATCTCAAAAGAAGTTACACCGAGTAACATTCCAGGCAGTTTTGGCGACATAGGAGCATCTTTCTCTTCAGAATATGGCGGGAAAAACTCGAACCAATCATTGAGAAGAAATTGAAATGAAATCCTTCAATGAGAAAATATTAAACCTGCTGATTCTATTTATCGCCTGTATTCTTGGGGGTATTGTTAGTTTCCTGTGTATAACTTTGTCTATAGACGTTTTAGTTTGAATGCTAACAGGAACTTTTGATTTGAAAAAAGCCGATATACTCAAAACCATTAAAATTGGTTGTGTGATTGGAATCTTCACTGGTGCGGTTTTTATTATTGCCAGACTATTCAAACTAAAAGGATTTTAGAGCAAAGATAGGATAAAAATTCATCCACAGAGTTGGGATTAGTGTGGAGAATAACCTGATGGGTAGGAACGAATGGAGCCAGGGTGAGAAAGCCAGAGAGCATGGTGCAGTTAACCCCTCTGGTGAAGCCTGGCAGCGAGGAATTGCTGAGAATAAAGCTTATGCAGGTACGTTGGCTTCAGCGGGGGCTAATCTACCTGCCGGGTGGAATGCAGGTTACTGGCGCGATGGGCGGAACAGAAAATGCTGGTATTCAGTATCTTATTAATGGAGAAGTTAATCCAACGGATGTGCTCATTGCGACGTATGTTGGAGCTTTTACCAGAAATACAGGATTAAAGGGAAGAAGGGTGGAAAGAACAGAAGGTGGCGCAGGCGGTGCAGCGCTGACACAGTTTACACAGCAGGAACGCTAACGCGAATCTGTGTTGCCTCTCCCCGTTATCCGGGGAGAGGCTGGCGAGGCCATTACGCCACGACCTCCATCTCCATCATCACCGGATGGAAGCGGCGCTTAAAGTAGATCAGCCCGTGGCCCTGCTGGCTCAGGGTTATATTCCTGATTTCTACCAGATAGACCAGGTGGCTGCCGATGGTCTGTACCTGGCTAATCTCGCCTTCGAGACTCGCCAGCGAGCCTTTCAGCACCGGCTGGCCCAGCGCGCCTTTTTGCCAGCAGCTGAGGCCGAAACGGTCGTCCATCGTCATCCCGGTCATACCGGCGAAGTGGCGCGCCATCTCCTCTTGCTCGTGGTTCAGCACGTTGATGCATAGCTTGCCGTTGCCCTGAAACACCGGATTCATCGCGCTGTTAGCGTTGATGCAAACCATCACCGACGGCGGCGTATCGGTCACCGAACAGACCGCGGTGGCGGTGATACCGCAGCGGCCCGCCTCGCCTTCGGTGGTGATGACGTTAACGGCGGCCGACAGGCTGGCCATGGCATCGCGAAAACGCAGACGTTGTTCATCTAATTGCATTGTGACCTCCCGCTGCCGCTTACTTCAGCAGCTTATCCAGCATGTTGATATCGGTATTGTTGTGCAGATGCGGCACCGTCCAGCCGTTCTGGTCGTACTCGGACAGGCAGCGATCCACCATCGCCATCATTTTGTCCATGTTGCCGGAGCTCTGCGCCTGACGCAGGCACTGCAGGCGAATTTCATCCTGGCTACCTGAGTAGTTGATTTCGTACAGTTCGTGACGACCACCAAACTCGCTGCCGATGGCGTCCCACATCAATTTGAGGATCTTGATACGCTCGACGTGATCCATGCCGTTCGATCCGCGCACGTATTTCGCCAGATATTCGTTGATCTGCGGATTGTTGAGATCGCGGGCGCTGGACGGCAGATAGATCAGGCCGCTGGTGACGTTGCGTTCAATAATGTTTTTGATTTTGGCGTAGGCCATCGGCGCCATCACGCGATAGGTTTGCAGCGCGGCGTGATCCGGCAGATACGCGCCGTTAACCCACGGCGTGGCTTCGGCGCACATCGAGTCGCTCAGCGCCCAGAACATATTGCGCCAGGCTACCACTTCGCCGAGATCCGCCTGTACGCCGCGGAACTCTAGGGTGCCGGTGCACTCCAGCGAGCGCTTGAGCAGGGCGGTGATAAAGTCGAGCTTCACGGCCAGACGCACGCAGGCCTGCAGCGGATACATGCGGGCGAAACCGCCTTCCATCGTCCAGCGGCGGCAGCGATCGAAGTCGCGATAGATCAGCACGTTTTCCCATGGGATCAGCACATTATCCATCACCAGGATCGCATCATTTTCGTCGAAGCGGCTGGAGAGCGGATAGTCGTAGGGCGATCCGGTTGCTCCGGCGACCAGTTCATAGGAGGCGCGGGAGATAAGCTTAACGCCTTCGGCATCCATCGGCGCGACAAACATCAGCGCGAAGTCCGGGTTTTCGCCCATCACCTGCGCCGAGCCGAAGCCAATCATATTGTAGTGGGTCAGCGCCGAGTTGGTGGCCACCACTTTCGCGCCGCTGACGATGATCCCGGCATCGGTCTCTTTCTCCAGCTTGATATAGACGTCTTTCACTTCGTCGGCTGGCTTATGGCGGTCGATCGGCGGGTTGACGATGGCGTGGTTAAAGTAGAGGCCGGTTTCCTGGATGCGGGTGTACCAGTTACGGGCGTTCTGTTCAAACTGACCATAAAATGCCGGGTTTGCGCCGAGCGCGCAGCCGAATGCGGCTTTGTAGTCCGGGGTACGGCCCATCCAGCCGTAGCTCAGGCGCGACCATTCAGCGATGGCGTCGCGCTGCTGGCGCAGATCGTCGGCGCTTTTCGCGACGCGGAAGAACTTGTGGGTATAGCCGCCGCTGCCGGTATCGGTGCCCCAGCACAGGGTATCCTGCAGCTCGGGTTTATGCAGCGCATCGTACATCTGGGCGACGGAGGCGGCGGCGTTGCGGAACGCCGGGTGGATGGTCACGTCCTTAACGCGTTCGCCGTATATATAGATTTCGCGGCCGTCCTGCAGGCTCTTCAGGTACTCTTCGCCAGTTAACGGGCGTTTAGCGTCTGCACGGAAATTTTCAGGTTTCATAGGTGACCTCTTCAGTATTAATCGGAATGCGATGTTAAATTTATGTTTTGTTTTTGTTGTTCAATTGAAGCGGTTAACGCGGCTTTCGTGAAGAGACTTTTAGGTCAATGGTCGGTACTTTTCAGGCGGGGTTGGGTTATGTGATCGGGGGTTGGTTTTTCTATTTTCCGGCCTGGCTCTCCGGTGAACCGACGACAAGCCAGGGCGGGTTTTGAATTTGTAGCCCGGACAGATGCGCAGCATCGCCTCCGGGAAATTCAGCGACTCTACGTTCTGCTCCCGGGGGCGGCGCTTGACGCGCCTTGCCCGGGCTACCGCCTCTCAGACGGCTGCGAACTCGCCGCGCCGTCGCCGGAAAGATCTTACGACACCGGTACTTTCTGCGCCCGATAGGCACTCGGCGAGCAGCCGACTAAGCGGTTAAAAAAGCGGGCAAAATAGGCCGGATCTTTAAAGCCCAGCTGCCAGGCTATTTCGCTTACCGCGTTGTCGGAAAATAGCAGCAGCCGTTTGGCCTCGCGCAGCTGCCTGTCGAAAATCAGCCGCTTGGGCGGCCGGTTGGCGAAGCGGCGGCAGATATCGGTTAGCCTTGATTCGGTCAGATGCAGCTCGCTGGCGTAATCCGGCACCGTCCAGTGCTGGTGGTAGTGGCTATCGATCAACTGGTTAAACCGCTGGAACAGCTTGAGCTCGCCGCGTATTCCGCTGGCCGCATGATCGTCAAGTTTCGCGTTGCGCAGCAGCAGGGTGAACACCGCCTGCGCCAGCAGCGTCAGGGTATGTTCCCGCCCCGGCAGCTGCGACGTCGATTCCCGTTCAATCAGCCGCCAGTAATGCGCCAGCGCCGCCAACTCCTCGGGCTTATCGGCCAGCGACAGGCAGATGCCCGGCAGACCGAAAGCCTCCCGCGTGCCGGGATAGAGCACCTCCAGCAGCGGCCAGACCAGATCCTCGCGCACCGTCAGCACATGACCGTCGCTATCGGACTCGGTGATAAAAGCGTGCGGCACCGAGGGTGGCGTCAGGACAAACAGCGGCGCCTGCACCGAATAGCGATGATCGTCGAGCTGCAGCTCAATCTGCCCGGTATCGAGAAAGTGCATCTGAAAATACTGGTCGTGACGGTGCGCCTGCATATCGCGGCCAAAAAACTCCGCCATCCGGGCAAAGGATTGGTAATGTACCTCCTCCGTTCCCAGACTCTCATCGTACTCTTTATTAATATCGATATTGGCAACAGGACTCTGGCACATAGCGGCTCCTTACGGCGTCGCGCGCGGACGCGATCCTTTCATCGGAATCGCCCAGATAATGACTGCGCCAATGATCAGCAGGGCGGCGACGAACCACAAGCCGCTGCTGAAGCTGCCGGTAATATCCTTCAGCCAGCCGATCATAAAGGGGCTGAGCGCCGATCCGATATTGCCGGTCGCGTTGATCACCGCGATACCGATCGCTCTGGCGCGCAGGCTGATCGACTGATCCGGCGTGGTCCAGAAAATGGCCATCGCGCTAAACGATCCGGTCGAAGCCATCACGATCCCGAGCAGCTGGATCAGGTTATGATCGGTCGCCGACGCCAGCAGCCAGCCTGCGGCGGCGAACAGGAACGGCAGGGCGGTGTGGTGCTTACGCTCCTGGTGCTTATCGGATTGCCGGCTCCAGTAGATCATTCCCAGAATGGTACAAATCTGCGGGATCGCCGCCAGCAGGCCGATGGTGATATTGCTGCTGCTTTCGTTAAAGCTTTTGAGGATCTGCGGCGTCCAGATGCTGATCGCGCTGAGCGTATTGGTCAGGCAGAAGTAGGCCAGGGTATACATCAGCACGATCGGCGTGAATACTTCCCGCCACAGGCTGCGCTGCTGCATGGCGTGATGGCTGATCGCCCCTTCCGGCTGGACCAGCGTCAGGCGGTCGTTGTCCATCATCTCCTGCAGGCATTTTTTATCTTCTGCGGTCAGCCATTTGGCCTTCGACGGCGAATCATCCAGCCAGAACCAGACCATAATACCGAGCAGCACCGACGGGAAGCCTTCCAGCAGGAACAGCCACTGCCAGCCGTGCAGGTTCAACAGGCCGTCCATCGACAAGATATAGCCTGAAACAATCGACCCCAGCGCGGTGGTCACCGGCATCGCGATCATAAACAGCGCGTTGGCGCGGGCGCGGAAAAAGGCCGGGAACCAGTAGGTCAGATAGAGCAGAATGCCGGGCAGAAAACCGGCCTCGGTGATCCCCACCAGCATGCGCAGGATATAGAGGCTATTCGGCCCGGTCGCGAACATGGTGGCGGTGGAGGCGATGCCCCACAGCACCATGATGGTGGCGATCCAGCGGCGGGCGCCGACGATGCTGAGCATCACGTTGCTCGGAATGCCGAAAATGACGTAGGTCGCGTAAAACAGGGTGGTGGCAAGGCCGAACATGGTGGCGTTAAGGCCCAGATCCTGCCCCATGGTCAGCCCGGCAAAGCCGATATTGATGCGATCTAAAAACGAAAAGATAAACAGCACGAACAAAAACACGATCAGGCGACGAAAGAGCTTGTTGATAACCGACTGCTGCTGCGCCGTCAGCTGCTTGTGCTGATTAGCCGGATCGAACTTTTCCGGGATGGCAGATGATGTATCGCTCATTATCATTTTCCTCTAATGGGAATTTTGTAGGGTACTGCGGGTTGCCGGGTGGCGCTGCGCCACCTGGCGTTAATAGACGCCTGACGAACCCTCGGCGGTTTTTTCTGCGCCAAACCGTGCCGCCAGCGCTTCCGCCCCGCGGGCCAGCAGGGTGGTATCGACCCCGACGGCGACAAACAGCGCGCCGAGCTGCAGGTAACGCTTCGCCAGCTGTTCGTTGGCCATCAGGATCCCCGGCGCTTTGCCCGCTGTGCGAATTTGCCCGATGGCGTGCTCAATGGCGGCCTGTACTTCCGGGTGCTGCGGGTTGCCGCTGAAGCCCATGTCGGCGCTCAGATCCGCCGGGCCGATAAACACGCCGTCCACGCCCTCGACATCGAGGATCTGTGGCAGATTGTTGAGCGCTTCGCGAGTTTCGATTTGCACCAGCACGCACATCGCGTCGTTAGCCTGATGGAGATAATCCGGGACGCGGTTCCAGCGCGAGGCCCGGGCGAGGGCGCTGCCGACGCCGCGAATACCCGCGGGCGGATAGCGGGTGGCTTTCACCGCCAGCCGCGCTTCGTCGGCGTTCTGCACCATGGGTACCAGCAGGGTTTGCGCGCCGATATCCAGCAGCTGTTTAATCTGCACCGGGTCGTTCCACGAGGGGCGCACCACCGGCTGGCTGGGATAAGGGGCGATCGCCTGCAGCTGGGTCAGTATCGTCTGCACGCTGTTTGGCGCGTGCTCGCCGTCGATCAGCAGCCAGTCGAACCCGGCCCCGGCCAGCAGCTCAGCGCTGTAGCTGCTGGTCAGTCCCAGCCACAGGCCAATCTGCGGTCGACCCGCTTTTATGGCGTCTTTAAAGGCGTTATTCATCATATTCCTCCTAGACGAACCGGCAGCTAATCGCGCCCATGGTGCCGTAATCAACGTGGAAGGTGTCGCCTTTGCGCGCCGGTACCGGACGCGTAAAGGAGCCGCCGAGAATAATCTGCCCGGCTTCCAGCTGGACGTCGTAAGGCGCCAGCTTGTTCGCCAGCCAGGCCACGCCGTTGGCCGGGTGATTCAGCACCCCTGCGGCGACGCCGGTCTCTTCAATCACGCCGTTGCGATAGAGCAGGGCGGAGATCCAGCGCAGATCCAGCTCGTCGGGTTTAATCGGACGGCCGCCGAGGATCACCCCGGCGTTGGCGGCGTTATCGGAGATGGTGTCGAAGACTTTGCGCGGGCGCTGGGTTTCCGGGTCGATGTTGTGGCAGCGGGCGTCAATCAGCTCCAGCGCCGGGATCACGTAGTCGGTGGCGTTGTAGACGTCGAACAGGGTGCAGTTGGGGCCGCGCAGCGGTTTGGCCAGCACGAAAGCCAGCTCGACTTCGATACGCGGGACGATAAAGCGGTCGGTAGGAATATCGCCGCCGTCGTGGAAAAACATATCGTCCAGCAGCGCGCCGTAGTCCGGTTCGCTGATTTGCGAACTGGCCTGCATCGCTTTCGAGGTCAGGCCGATTTTATGCCCTTTCAGCACGCGGCCTTCGGCGATCTTCATATTTACCCATTCGCGCTGTACCGCGTAGGCGTCTTCGATGGTGATCGTCGGGTGATCCAGCGAAATAGCGCGGATCTGTTCACGCTGTTTTTCCGCCTGGTTCAGCCGCTGGGCGATCAGGGTATGGGTATGTTTATCGAGCATAGTTGCTTCCTGTTACGTCATTCGGTGCTGCTGCGCCGGGTGGCGACGCGGAGGCGTCTTAGCCGGCCTGGGGTTTGTGGCAGTATTTGTTTACACCCTCTCCCACCGGGAGAGGGGCGGGTCGCACCTATTTAAACAACGCGTGTACGTTGTTCTGCTTGTAGTTCAGCGTCGGGTGCAGTTCATCGAGCTCAAACGACAGCGCCAGATAGCGGCTCTCCATCAGCGCGGCAAAATGGGCTTTGATCAGCCTGAACAGCATATCGCCCACGTCCTGACGGCTCTCCAGGCTGCGTCCGGTACCAATCTTTAGCGTCATATGCACGAAGGCGTAGTCATGCTGGCCATCGGCCATCTGCCAGGTATCCAGCCAGATGGCGCGACTGCGAATGCCGCCGATAGGAAAGATGCCGGTTGCCGCCAGCGCGGCGTTCACTTTGCTGAACAGACCCGGTAAATCAGCCTGCTCACGGATGTTGTTGGTACATTCAGCGATAAAATGCGGCATTCTGCGTACTCCTTACGCCGTTTCCGGCAGCGGGAAGACGGCGTTGACCTGACCGGTGCCGGAGCTGGCAAAGAGTTCGGTAATAAACTCTACTTTGCCGTCGTATTTGTCCCAGCCCAGCAGGCCCAGCAGCATCACCGTGTCGTGCATATTGCCTTCACCGAAGCAGTAGTCGGCGTACTCCGGCAGCATGGTGCAGAACTCTTTGAATTTGCCTTCGCGCCAGAGCTTCACGACCCGTTCGTCCATCTGGTGATCGAACTCGCGGGTATAGCTGTTCATTCCCTCTTCGGCGCGCTGGTCGTCGATAAAACGGTGCGACAGCGAGCCGCTGGCAAAGACCGCCACGGTGCCGTTATATTTCTCAATCGCTTTAAGAATGGCTTCGCCCAGCTTGCGGCTATCGGCAAAATCATGGACGGTACAGAACGCCGAGATAGAGACCACTTTGAAATGCTTATCGCTGTTCATGTAGCGCATCGGCACCAGGGTGCCGTACTCCAGCTTCAGGCTTGGAATGTTGTGCGCTTTGGCACGGACCCCGAGTTTGACCGCTTCGTCGGCAATCAGGTGGCCGAGCTCCGGATTACCGTCATAGTCATAGGTCATGTCGCGAATAAAATGCGGCAGCTCGTTGCTGGTGTAGACGCCCTGGAAATGGTCGGCACAGTTGATGTGGTAGGCGCTGTTGACCAGCCAGTGGGTATCAAAGACGATGATGGTATCCACACCCAGCTCGCGACACCGCTTGCCGATTTCTTTATGCCCATCGATGGCTCCCTGGCGGCAGCCGTGGTTTTTACCCGGCAGTTCAGAGAGATACATCGACGGTACGTGAGTAATTTTTGCTGCTAACGCTAACTTTCCCATATCAGACTCCCCATTTTGGGATCGGATGGTCGCCCATCGAGATGCAGACGTTTTTCATTTCAGCGAACACTTCAAAGCTGTATTCGCCGCCTTCGCGGCCGGTACCGGAGGCCTTCACGCCGCCGAACGGCTGACGCAGGTCGCGGACGTTCTGGGTGTTGACGAACACCATTCCGGCTTCGATGCCGCGCGCCAGGCGCAGCACTTTGCTGACGTCCTGGGTCCAGATATAAGAGGCGAGGCCGTACTCCACATCGTTGGCCAGGCGCAGACCTTCCGCCTCGTCTTTAAACGGCAGCAGACAGGCTACCGGGCCAAAAATCTCTTCCTGCGCCACGCGCATGCGGTTATCGACGTCCGCCAGCACCGTTGGCCGCAGGAAGTTGCCGTTTCTCAGATGGGCAGGCAGATCGGCGGGCTTATCCGCGCCGCCGGCCAGCAGGGTCGCTCCTTCTTCAATGCCGAGGCGGATATAGCCGGAGACTTTCTCCCAGTGCTGCTGGCTAATCAGCGCGCCCACCTGAGTGTTCGGGTCGGTAGGGTCGCCGACGCGCAGGCGATTCGCGCGTTCGGCAAAGCGTTTAACGAACTCGGGGTAGATGCTCTGCTGAATGAAGATGCGCGAGCCGGCGGTGCAGCGTTCGCCGTTGATCGAGAAAATGGTGAACAGCGCGGCGTCGAGAGCGCGCTCAATATCGGCGTCTTCGAAAATCAACACCGGCGATTTGCCGCCCAGCTCCATGGAGTACTTTTTCAGCCCGGCATTTTTCATGATGTTGCGCCCGGTGGCGGTACCGCCGGTAAACGATACCGCGCGTACGTCATGGTGGCGTACCAGCGCATCGCCCGCCGTCGCGCCATAGCCCTGAACCACGTTCAGCACCCCCGCTGGAATGCCCGCTTCCAGCGCCAGTTCGCCAAGACGGTCAGCGGTTAGCGGCGACAGTTCGGACATTTTCAGCACCGCGGTATTCCCCAAGGCCAGGCACGGCGCCACCTTCCAGGTCGCGGTCATAAACGGCACGTTCCACGGCGACACCAGCGCGCAGACGCCGACCGGCTGCACGAGGGTGTAGTTGAGCATCTTGTCATCAACCGGATAGGTCTTACCGTTCATTTGCTGGCACACCTCGGCAAAGAACTCGAAGTTGTGCGAAGCGCGCGGGATCAGCACGTTTTTGGTCTGGTGGATCGGCAGGCCGGTGTCGGCGGTCTCCATGGCGGCGATCTCCGGGACGTTCTGGTCGATCAGATCGCCCAGCCGGCGCATCAGACGCGCGCGCTCTTTCATCGGCAGATTGGCCCATTTCGGAAACGCCTCTTTTGCCGCCGCCACCGCCTGATTCACCTCGTCAGCCCCGCCGGAGGCGACCTCCGCCAGCACTTCGCCGGTGGCCGGGTTAGTGGTATGGAAATACTCCGCGGCGGCGACGTTTTTGCCGTTGATCCAGTGGTTAATTTTTTTCATGACAGCTTCTCCTCATATGCCTGCTGGCTAATGATGTGGTTGACCAGACGGCCGACGCCTTCCACTTCGACGATCACTTCATCGCCCGGCACCACGTCCGACAGCCCCTTCGGCGTGCCGGTGGCGATCATGTCGCCCGGCTGCAGGGTCATAAATTCGCTGAGGTAAGCGATCAGGAACGGAATGCTGAAGATCAGATCGGCGGTAGTGCCCTGCTGGCGCAGCTCGCCGTTGACCCAGGTGCACAGCGCCAGGTTGTGCGGATCGGGGATCGCCTCTTTGCTGACGATCCACGGGCCTATCGGCGTCAGGGTGTCGCGGCTTTTGACCCGCAGGTTGGGGCGATAGTAGTTTTCCAGGTAGTCGCGGATGGCGTAGTCGTTGCAGACGGTGTACCCGGCTACGTACTCCATGGCGTCGGCTTCGGCGACCTTACGCGCGGTTTTGCCGATCACCACCACCAGTTCAGCCTCGTAGTGCATGTACTCGACGTTATCCGGGCGCACCGACTCTTGCCTATGGCCGATAAAGGTGTTGGGCGCTTTGATAAACACCAGCGGTTCGGTTGGCGGCGTAAACGCCAGCTCGCTGGCGTGATCGGCGTAGTTCAGGCCCAGCGCGAACAGGGTGCCGTCGGCGGGCGGCAGCCAACGAAACTCGCCTTCCTTAAGCAGACTGCCGTTGGCGAGCTGGACCTGACCACGTTCATTCACCTGGACATCGTGCCGCTGTCCCTGCCACTCAATACGTGCTTGCCTCATGCCAGCTCTCCTTCATCAATCACCGGGTTTTCCAGCGCCGGGAAGCCCTCGGCGAGAATACGTACGCGATCGCCGGGGCGCAGCGTAACGCGGGAGTGGGGCGTACCGATCAGAATCGCATCGCCGGGATTGAGGGTGGCGAATTCGCTCAGGGCGCTCAGCAGCTCGGCGGCGGAGCGCTGGAGATCGGCGGTAGTCCAGCTGTCCGCCTCGCGACCGTTGATTTCGGTGATGATGGTCAGGTTATCGACATCGCTGAGCGGCGCGAGTGCGCCAAGCGGACAGAAGCCGTCGCGGCATTTGGCTTTGATGGCCGGACGATAGAAGCTCTCTTCCGGCAGGCTGACGTCGTTCGCCAGCGCGTACCCGGCGATATAAGCCGCGGCGTCTTCTGCAGCGACTTTGCGCGCGGTTTTACCGACGATCAGCGCCACGGTGGCGCCACTCTGCACGGTTTCGCCTTGCGGGTAGGGAATGCTCTCGCCATCGCCGATAACGGTGTTGCGCGGTTTGATAAACCAGACCGCGGTCTTCGGCGGCGTTTTATAGGGGGCCTGTTGAAACGCTTCGCGCCAGGCGTCGAGCTGGCTGCGGTGGTTAAGCGCCACGGCGAAGATGGTACCTTTCATTTACCACTCCTCTGCTACGGATTTGGGAAGTCAGTTAATTCATTAATATGTTAATGATAATCTTTTATGCTTTGCGGGAATGTTTGGCAAACAGAAGTGAATGTTTTGTGATCGGATTAACAATAAATTTACAGATTTGTATTTTAATTATTATTAATCAATTAGATAACAAAAGCAGTTGTACCATCTGGTACTTTTCAGAGGCAGAAAACGGTTGCCTTCGGAGGGAATTAGCGCTAATTATTAACTTATTAACAGATTGGGGATTTACTTCAGAGGTATGTGATGCATGATTCGTTAACTATCGCGCTGCTGCAGGCGCGGGAAGCGGCGATGGCCCACTTTCGGCCCATCGTTAAACGCCACAATCTGACCGAGCAGCAGTGGCGTATCGTGCGTATCCTCGCCGAACATCCGTCGATGGATTTTCACGATCTGGCCTTTCGCGCCTGTATTTTACGTCCGAGCCTGACCGGCATCCTGACCCGTATGGAACGCGACGGCCTGGTGCTGCGTTTAAAACCGGTAAATGACCAGCGCAAGCTCTACGTTTCGCTGACGCCGGCGGGTTCGACGCTTTATGAAAGCGCCCAGGCCCAGGTGGAAGAGGCCTATCGTCAGATCGAAGCCCAATTTACCGTCGAAAAAATGCGTCAGCTTACCGCGCTGCTGGAGGAGTTTATCGCCCTGGGGAATGGAGCGCAGGGAGAGGAATAATACATTGTCCGCGCGAAAAACATCCCGGAGGCGGTGCTGGCGCACCTGTCCGGGCTACGGGTTCACAGCACGGTAGCCCGGACAGGCGCAGCGCGCCGCCTCCGGGAGAAAGCGTCCTTCAGAACAAGGTATCGAGCTCTTCCAGCACGTTATACTGCTCGTCCACCAGCAGCAGGGTTTTCCATTTATCAAACGTCAGGCACGGATGCGAGGTACCGAACACCAGAATATCGCCGACCTGCACGTCGCTGCCGGGCGCGAGGCGCAGCATACAGTGCTGGTCCATAATCCCCACGCTCTCGATCCCCTCCGCGGATAGCTGCGCGCCGTTGCGATAGCGGGCCACAGGCTGCGGCAGGCCGGCGTCAAAGGCGCAGTCGCGCTTGCCGAAGTTCACCACCGCGCGATCGGCTTCTGGCACCGACTGGACCATCGCCATCAGCTCCAGCGCTGAGGTTAAATCACCGCCCAGATCGCAGGCGATCGGATCGCGGGCCACCAGTGCTTTCTGCGCGATATCGTAGATCCCGCGGTCGTGGGTGATATAGCACCCGGGGCGGATAACGATTCGGCAGCGCGCCGGTTTCTTCGCCGCCAGCCAGATATTGCACACCACGTCGTACCAGACGGTACCGGCTCCGGTCAGCACAAACTCCCCCTCAACCAGATGTTCCATCCGGCAGGCCAAACCGGCGGCCTGGCGCAGCAGAGCCTCCACCTGCGGCTGCGGATCGTCGCCGTGTAACACCCCTTCATACAGTTCGAGACCGCGCAGCCTGAGGCCCGGAAGTTCCGCCGCAGCCTGCGCCAGCGCCAGCGCATCCTCAACGCTGCGGCAGCCGCAGCGCCCACCGGCCACGCCCAGTTCAATCAGCACGTCCAGCGTTTGCCGCCGTTCGTCGAAGAAAGTCGACAGCGCGCGGGCGTTGGCAAGGCTATCGATGCAGCAGATAAACTCCGCCGTACGGTAATGCGCTTTCAGGCGCGATACCGCCTGCATATTCGCCCTGCCGACCAGCTGATTGACCATCAGGACGCGCTCAACGCCGCTGGCCATCGCCGCGCTGGCCTGCCAGGCGCTGCCCACGCCGATTCCCCATGCGCCCGCCCGCTGCTGCGCCTGAAAAATCCACGGCGTCATCGTTGTTTTACCGTGCGGGGCCAGCGAGACGCCGCGCGCGTCGGCGTAACGCTGCATCCAGGCGATGTTATTTTCCAGCGCCGTTTTTTTCAGCAGCGCGGCCGGAAGGCAAACCTCCTCCGCCAGCAGATTGGCCGGTGCGGACATTATGGCGGCTTTGTGCGGAATAAGCGTATCGGAATGGTATTTCATAACACTATCCTTTTAGGGTTTAAGATCGGATTAAAGCTAAGTATCAAATTTAATTAATTGAAATATATAGAATATATAATTTGTTTATGTCGTTTGTGAATAAAAGTATCACAATTTGATCTGGTTTTTGCGTAGTTTTCCACTGTTTTTCCGCCTTGTAAATGGTTTACTTGTCGGCAGAGTTGAAAGGGAGTAATTGCGATGAAAGTTAACTGGCTTTTCAAAAACGTCACGGTCATTGACGGCAGCGGCGGACCACAGTTTCGCGGCGACGTGGCGGTGAAGGGCGATCGAATTGTGGATATGGCCCCGGCGCTGAACCTGGCGGCGGAGCAGGTGATTGACGGGCAGGGGCGCGTGCTGGCTCCCGGATTTATCGATGTGCATACCCATGATGATATCAACGTCATCCGTATGCCGGAGTATTTACCGAAGCTGAGCCAGGGGGTGACGACGGTGATTGTCGGCAACTGCGGGATCAGCGCGGCGACGGCGACCATGCGCGACGGCGTACCGGACCCGATGAATCTTCTGGGTGAGGCGGAGCACTTTGTTTATCCCACTGTTGACGCTTATGCCCACGCGGTGGCGGCGGCGAAGCCGTCATTAAACGTCGGCACGCTGATTGGCCATACCGCGCTGCGTAATAACCATATGGACGATCTGTTCCGCCCGGCGACGGAGATCGAGATTGCCGGAATGCGGGTGCAGCTGCGCGACGCGCTGCGTCAGGGCGCGCTGGGGCTGAGTAGCGGGCTGGCCTACGCCAGCGCGTTTCAGTCCACCACTGAAGAAGTGATGGCGCTGGCCGAGGAGCTGGCGGCAGAAGGGGGAATTTATACCACCCACCTGCGTTCGGAGTTCGAACCGATTCTGGAGGCGCTCGACGAGGCGTTCCGCATTGGCCGCCACGGTAACGTACCGGTGGTGGTATCGCACCATAAGTGCGCCGGCGCGAAAAACTGGGGTCGCACGAAGGAGACGCTGGCTTTCTTCGATGAGATGCGCCAGCGCCAGGAGATCGCCTGTGACTGCTACCCCTATTCTGCCAGCTCGTCGACGCTGGATATGAAGCAGGTCACCGATGAGTTCGATATCGTCATTACCTGGTCGGAGGCGCAGCCCGAGCAGGCCGGAAAAACCCTGCAGCAGATTGCTGACGGCTGGCAGGTTAGCCTGCACGAGGCGGCGGCGCGGCTGATGCCTGCAGGCGCCATCTACTACAACATGGACGAGCAGGACGTGCGGCGGGTACTGCGTTATCCGGTGACCATGATCGGCTCAGACGGTCTGCCGAACGACCCGATGCCGCACCCGCGGCTATGGGGCGCGTTTCCGCGGGTCCTGGGCCACTACTGCCGAGATGAACGGCTGTTTCCGCTGACCACCGCTATCCACAAAATGACCGGTCTGTCGGCGGCGCGTTTCCAGCTGGCAGAGCGTGGGCTGGTGAAAGTGGGCTATTTTGCCGATCTGGTGCTGTTTGATCCGCAGACGGTGCGCGATGTCGCCAGCTTCTCCGACCCGAAACAACCGGCGGACGGTATCGAGGCGGTGATGGTTAACGGCGTGATGAGCTACGGCAGCGATAAAAAGATTACCGGGCGCGCAGGGCGTTTCCTGCGCCGCCGAATGAACTAAGGAGAGAAAAATGAGCATTAAACGTTATGGCGTTGAGGGCGGTACCGGGACCGGTGGGCAGCATCTGCCGTTCGCGCGCGCGGTGGAGGCGGGGGGCTGGCTGTACGTTTCCGGCCAGACGCCGATGAAGGAGGGTGAAGTGGTGGAAGGGGGCATCGTTGACCAGGCGCGTCTGGCGATTCAGAACTGTGTGGATATCATGACCGAAGCGGGCTACACCCTGGCCGACGTGGTGCACGTCAAGGTGATCCTCACCGATGCGCGCTATTTTCAGTCTTTCAATAAAGTATTCCGCGAGTTCTTTGGCGACAATCCGCCTGCCCGTATCTGCTGCGTAGCGGACCTGGTAGTGGATTGTAAAGTTGAAGTGGATGTGACCTGTTATAACGCGGCTCGCGTATAAAAATTTATTAACCAGAAATATAAACAGGATTTTTGAGCGCTGAATTCATTCAGCGCTTCGTAGCCTTTTACCTTTTACCTACTCAACTGGCAGGATGTGAATTATGAATAGTCATATCTTTTTAGTCGGCTTTATTATTTACGCGCTGGCCATGATTTGGCTTGGCTGGTACGTGTCGCGTAATCAAAAAAGCGGAGAAGATTTTTTACTCGGTGGCCGTTCCTTACCGCTGTTTCTGACCCTGGGCTCTACCGTGGCGACCATGGTGGGCACCGGTTCAAGCATGGGCGCTGTTGGCTTCGGCTACAGCAACGGCTGGGCCGGGATGCTGTACGGCGTGGGCGGGGCCATCGGTATTTTGCTGGTGGCCTGGCTGTTCGCCCCGGTGCGCAAGCTGCGCTTTATGACCATGAGCGAAGAGCTCTCTTATTATACCGGCGGTAGTCATTTAATTAAAAATATCGTCGGCATAATGATATTTGTGGCCTCTATTGGCTGGCTGGGGGCGCATATTCTTGGCGGCAGCATGTATTTATCCTGGGCGACGGGAATAAATCTGACGCTAGCGAAAATTATTATCGCTCTGGCCTTTGCGATTTACGTCATCATCGGCGGTTATTCTGCGGTGGTGTGGACGGATACCATTCAGGCATTAATTCTGTTTTTCGGTTTTATCCTGATGGCGATTCTGGCGGTGGTTCACGTCGGGGGATGGGATGCCATCGTCCAGGCGATGGATCCCAAGGCGATGAGCCTGTTTGCGGTCGATAAACTGGGGGTCATTCCGGCGCTATCGCTGGCGATGGTCATCGGCGTCGGCGTGCTGGCGACCCCTTCCTATCGCCAGCGTATTTACTCGGGGAAAGATGTCTCTTCGGTGCGCCGCTCGTTTGTCTATACCGGCGTGCTGTATCTGTTTTTCTCGGTGCTGCCGGCGATTATCGGCATGGCGGCATGGACCATGAACCCCAATCTCGAGAACAGTAATTACGCCTTCCTGTTCGCCACCAGCTTCTTACCGGCCATCCTCGGGCTGGTGGTGCTGATTGCCGGGCTTTCGGCCACCATGTCCTCGGCCAGTTCTGACGCGATAGCCGCCGTGGCCATCATGATGCGTGATGTTTATACCCTCATCACCGGGAAAATGCCCCCGGCGGATAAAGCGATAACGCTCTCCCGCTGGATGCTGGCGTTCGTTATCGGCCTGGCGATGATCTTCGCCCTGACCTCGAACGATATCATCAGCTATATCACCAAAATGATCTCCATGCTGATGTCCGGTCTGTTCGTCTGTTCGATTCTCGGCCGCTTCTGGCTGCGCTTCAACTGGCAGGGCGCGTTTACCGCGCTGCTGAGCGGCATGCTGGTTTCTCTTGTGGTTCTGATGAAAGCCGACTGGCTGGCTTACTGGGGGAACCCGTGCATTCCGTCGGTCGTCGGCAGCTTTGTTTTCGCGATTTTTGTCACCCTCTTGACGCCAGCCAGCAAAGTTAGCCGTGAGCAGGCGCTGGAAATGATCACGCAGGAGCGTGAAGGGCAGGCGATGCCGGCGAAGACGACGGTGCAGGTCTCAGGAGAAGCACAATGAAGGACTATATTGCCGTCGACTGGGGCTCTACCCAGCTGCGCGGCTGGCTGATTCGTAATGGCCAGTGCGTCGAAACAAAGCAGCTGCCGCTGGGTATCACCCGCCTGAACGGACGAGCGCCTGCCGACGTATTCGCGGAGCATTTGGCCCCCTGGCGCGGCGCGGAGGCGCTGCCGGTGCTGATGGCCGGGATGATCGGCAGCGATGCGGGCTGGCAAGCGGTGCCGTATCTGGACTGTCCGGCAGCGATCGACGCGCCAGGGCAGCAGCTATGCGCCGTTGCTGAAGGCGTGTGGATTATTCCCGGCCTCAAGATTGAACAGGACGGGGATTTCAACGTGATGCGCGGCGAAGAGACGCAGCTGCTGGGGGCCTGGCAGCTGGCTCCGGCGGAGTGTTACGTGCTGCCGGGCACCCACTGCAAATGGGTACAGGTGGCGAACGGCGCGGTGCGTCATTTTGCCACGGCGATGACCGGTGAACTGCATCATCTGCTGATGACGCAATCGCTGATCGGCAAAGGGCTGCCGGTCCAGCAGCCGGACGAGACGGCGTTTGAACGGGGGCTGGAAAAAGGACTGGCGCAGCCGTCGCTGATTAGCGAACTGTTTGTCGCCAGGGCCGCCCGGGTGCTGGGAGGCCTGGCCGCGACCTCGGTCAGCGACTATCTCTCCGGGCTGCTGATTGGCGCGGAAGTGGCGACCCTGGGGCAGCGTTACCGTACCTCTGGCGTCACGCTGGTTGGCGACCCGGCGCTGAATGCCCGCTACAGTCGGGCGATGAAGGCGCGCGGAATGACGGTTAACAGCTGCAGCGGCGATGAGGCGCTGCTGAGCGGCATGGCGAGGATAATGCATGGACAAGATTAAACTGGTGGCGATTTTACGCGGTATTCGCCCCGCTGAGGCAGCGGAGCATATTGAGACGCTGATAGAGGCAGGATTTCGCTATATCGAAATTCCGCTCAATTCGCCGGACTGGCAGCAGAGTATTCCGCAGATGGTCGCGCGCTTTGGCGAGCAGGCGGTGATTGGCGCGGGAACGGTACTTAAGGTGGAACAGGTCGATTTTCTGGCCGATGCCGGAGCGAAGCTTATCGTGACGCCGAATACTGAGCCGACGACGATCCGCCGGGCGGTGGCGCGCGGAATGCGGGTTTGCGCCGGGTGCGCCACCGCGACCGAGGCGTTTAACGCGCTGGATGCCGGGGCGCAGTGGTTGAAAATTTTCCCGTCTTCCACTTTTGGCCCGGACTACATTCGGGCGCTGAAAGCGGTGCTGCCGTCGGAGGTGCCGGTGCTGGCGGTCGGCGGCGTGACGCCGGAGAATCTGGCAAGCTGGGTTGAGGCCGGGTGCGCCGGCGCTGGCCTGGGAAGCGATCTGTATCGCGCCGGGCAGGCCGTGGAACGTACCCGTCAGCAGGCGGAGAGGTTTATCGCCGCCGCCCGCTGCGGTTAATCGCCCAGCGGCTGGCGATCGACGCCGCCGCGGTGGCTGTCGAGCGCCAGCTTAATCCGGCGCAGTCTGCCTTTTGCCTGAGTTTTATTGGCCATCGCCAGTTCGGTGGCCAGCACGTCAACCATCGCCAGCATCGCATAGCGTGAAGTGCTGGGCTTGAAAATGTAGTCGTTTTCGCGCACCAGCAGCGGCAGCACCAGATCCGCCTGCTCCGCCAGCGGCGTTCCGCCGGGGGTGATGGCAATGACCTTTGCGCCGTACTGCCTGGCAATCGCCGCGCTCTCGATGATTTCCTGGGTATAGCCGCCCAACGACAGCACGATAACCACATCCTTTGGCGTCACCGCCGAGCTCATCATGCGCACCAGCAGACCGTCGTTCTGGCTGACAACCGGGAGGCCGAGGCGAAACAGGCGATACTGGATCTCCTGAGCGCAGATGGTAGAGCCGCCGCCCATCCCGAGCGCCAGGATCTGCCGCGCGTCGCTCAGCCAGCTCACCGCACGCTTCAGCGCTTCAATGTCCAGCGCCCGGCGGTTGGTTTCCAGCACGCCGATGATCGACTCGTAGATCCCCTGTACGCCCTCAAGGTCCGGGACATCGAGGATAAATCGCTGTCCGACCGCCAGAGATTGCGCGAGCCTCATCTTCAGCTCGCGGACGTCTTTACAGCCGAGCGCCCGGGCAAAGCGGGTAACGGAGGCCTGGCTGGTGTGGGTCAGACGCGCCATCTCCGCGATGGGCAGCTCCGCCGCCGCCGCGACATCATCGAGAATGAACTGCGCGATGCGCTTTTCGGTCGCCGTGAGTTCCACAAAGCGATCGGTTATGCAGGAAATGATATCGATTGACCAGGACATACGGGTATCAACAGGTAAGTTATCAATGATACTTTGTACCATATTCCGCCGCTGAAATCAGCGCCGGAGGCTACAGCGTTAGGCGCATGGCGCAGCGCGTCTCCGGCGGCAGACCGTGTTCCGTTTCCAGCTCCCTTTTTGCCGCCAGTCCCTCCGGTAGTCTTCGCTCACTTAACATTGAAAACCCCAGTCGCGTGTAAAACGGTGCGTTCCAGGGCACATCGCGGAAGGTGGTGAGCGTGACCGCCGGATAAGCCGCCTGGCGGGCTGTCTCAATGACCTGCTCCAGCATCATGCGGCCAATGCCTCGCCCCTGCCATGCCTGATGAACGGCGATCTCGACGATAAACAGCGCATCATCCAGCGGTTCGCTCAGCAGGAAGCCTATCGGTTGGTCATCGGCCACGGCCAGCAGGCTGTGGTCAGTTTCAAGGAACAGCCGGTGGCGCTCGGGGCTTATCACTTCGCTTTCCGCCAGCCAGGCCAGCGCCGGAATCTGGCGAAAAGCCTGGGCCGCCGAGCGCTCAATGGCGGGCAGAAGAGGGATGTCTCTCTCCTCAGTCAGGCGTAACGTCGCGGCGGCGGTTATAGTGTTAGTTTTCATCACCTCAGCATAGCAGCCTCCGGGAGAAATGTATGGAGCTTACCGCCGTTTCCGCCACTCAGTTTAGCGTCGCGCAGCTGACGACGATCCTTTGCGACTGTTTCGAAGATTACCTGGTTCCCGTCACGCTGTCGGTAGAGGTTTTTGTCCAGCGTTTTAGCGCCGAAGGGCTGAGCCTGCTGGATTCCTGCGTCTGGCTGGATGGTGATGTCCCTGCGGCGATGGCCGTTGTCGCCCGGCGCGGCGATGAAGCCAGGCTGGCGGCATTTGCGATGCGACCCGCGTATCGCGGAAAGGGCGTCGGACGCCGGCTGATGGGGTCGCTGCTGGATGCATTGCGCGAGCAGGGCGTACGGCGGATGTGGCTGGAGGTTATTCGCGATAACCACGCGGCGGTAGCGCTGTATCACTCGCTGGGCTTCGAGGTGCGGCACGGGCTGTGCGGCTATCTGAGCGCGCAGACCGCGAGCGAGGAGTCATCCGTATTGCAGGAGTATGACGTGCTGGCGCTGACGCGCAGGGCCGGCGCCGAGCTTAATGGCCAGCTGCCGTGGCTGATGGACCCGCTCACCTTCAGCACCCTGCCGTGCCGGGCGCTGAGCCTCCATCAGCAGGCTTTCGCCGTGCTGGCGACCTTATCCAGCAGGCCGCAGCTGCAGTTTTTATGGGTCGAGCCCGCCGCACGCGGGCGCGGGCTAGGGCGGGAAATGCTGATGGCGCTTGCCCGACAGTTTCCAGGGCTCGGGACCTCGGTGACCATCCCGGAACGCTTTACGCCCCTGTTCCAGACCGCCGGCTATACGCCTGGGGTATTAAAACAGTATGAAATGAGCGCAACGCTGAGCGCCCTGCCATCAGCAGGGCGTTAAGATTCAGCCGTTACGCGGGTCGCTAATCGGCTGACGGACCAGGAAGATATAGGCCAGCGCGCCGAGGGCGGTGACGCAGCCGCAGATCACCAGCGCCAGCTGGAATGAGTGGGTGGTATCGACAATAAACCCGGTCACTACCGGCGCGAAGGAGGCGCAGATAAAGCTGGCGAAGTTCTGGATGCTGCCGACGGACGCGGTCATTCTTGATGCCACCGCGACGTGAATCAATCCCCAGCAGGAAGTACCGGCAAAGTGGATGCAGAACAGCGCCATGCCGATTAACAGCACCGCAGCGATAGAGGTGGTGGCATGCGGCACGATCAGCGTAAACGCGGCGGAGCAGAACATCCCGGCAATAATACAAATTTTACGGCTTTTGATCGGCGCCATGCCGCCTTTAACCAGCCAGTCGGTAACGTAACCGTTGATGAGCATACCGGCGGCGCCGAACAGAAAAGGAATGGCGGCCATAAACCCGGTACTTTTCAGATCGAGGTTATACGCCGTTTGCAGGTAGCCCGGCAGCCAGGCCAGATACAGCCAGGCGGTATAGTTGATGCCGCTGAAGCCCAGCATCATTCCCCACATGGTTTTGTTTTTAAACAGGCTGCGCCATTCGGCAAAGCTCAGCGGGTCGCGGCGAACGTTGACGCTTCCGGCATTAAGGTAGGCCTGCTCATCGGCGGTGAGGGGGACATCCTCCCGGTTGCGATAGAGCATATACCAGCCGATAGCGACGAAGATCCCCAGCACGCCGATGGTAATGAACATCCAGCGCCAGCCCATCATCAGCATCATCGCGGCAAGGATCGGCGGGCTGATCGCGACGCCAATCGTCGAGGCGGCGTTAAAGAAGCCCATCGGGCGGCCGCGCTCTTTAATATTAAACCAGTCGTTGATCACCTTGACGCCGCACGGGTTCATCGGCGCTTCGCCGATCCCCATGCCGATACGCACCAGCACGAACTGGGTAAAGCTATGCACCATCCCGGAGACCGCCTGGAACAGCGACCAGAAAAACATGCCCAGCCCCAGCATGATGCGCGGGCCTTTACGGTCCAGCAGCGGCCCGCAGGGGAGCTGGGCGATGCCGTAGGCCAACGAGAAAACGGACAGCAATGCGCCGATTTCGGTGGCGCTGAGCCCCAGCTCTTCGCGAATCGTTAAGTTCGCGACGGACAATGAACTTCTGTCGAGGTAGTTAATCACCGCCGCCAGAAATAACAGGATCATTGCCGTTGTCTGAATTTTTTTAATGCGCGCGCTGCGCGTTAACGTATTATTTAACGGAACGCTGGCAGTCTCCGCCTTTCCTTTATCAAAGGTTGTCTGCGGGTCGATAGTTATATTTCGTGATTCCACGCCTGACTCCTGGTTATTCTATTTGAACGACAAGTGACATCGAATGGTTTAAACCCACCCACCTATTTCACAGTAAAGTAAGTCGACTTGTTTTCAGCATAAATAACCTTTTTTCTGGCACTGGATTATGTTTTGAGAACTGTGCTGCTGATAATCATTTTCTGTTTTTAATCGGTACTTAATGAGCCAGGGATTCGCTCTGCCTGAGCGAGTTAATCATCGATTGCTTCGCCGAGTTCAGGTGGTTACGCAGCGCCAGATTGGCGTCCAGATCGCTGCGGCAGATAAGCGCGCTCAGGATGGTCATATGTTCATCAATGGCGATGATATTACGCTGTTTAAGGTCACTCTCATCCCACTGATAGTGAAAGTGGAAAATCACGGAAATAATCTCAAGCGATTGATTGAAAAATATATTCTCAGCCGCGGACAGGAGCAGCGAGTGAAAGTCGCGATCGAGCTGGGAAAACATACGAAAGCTGTCGCCGATGCTGTCACGCAGTGCGCGATGGCGCTCAAGCAGGGTTTTCGCCTGCAGCCAGCGGGCGTCGTTGTCCGGGAGATTGAGAAAATGCTGAAGCGCGTGGGTTTCCAGCATTTCCCGCAGCTCGAACAGCTGCTCAGCCCAGGATTGCTCAAATTTCTTCATGTTCCACTGGCCGCGCTTTTCGCTTTCAATCAGGTTGTAGCGGCTGAATTTCAACAGAAATTCCCTCACTACGACCGGACTGACGCCGGCAGCACGCGCCAGCTGCAGCTCGGAAAACATCTCTCCGGCGCGCAGCTGGCGCTGGTTAATCATGGTGAAAAACGCCTGCTCAAAGAGACGGTTCTGCTCGGCCAGCGAGGCGCTGGAGCCATCGAAGCCGTCCTGCATCTCCGGCTGGCGAAGGATCTGATAATCCCGAGCGTTCTGACGCAATACGCCCCGCTCGCACAGATGGCTGAGGATATGGCGCACGGTGGTGCGGCTGATGTTGTACATCTCCGCCAGCGCGCTTTGTGAGGGCAGCGGCGACGGAAGAAAGCCGCGCGCCATATCGTTAATGACCTGGTTAATGACGTTGTGACGAAGGTTTTGCGAGCGGCTCATTATACATCTCCATTTTTTTAGCTATTAAAGCCGGATTTAAAACAGTTTTGTGCGTGAGATTTCACAATTTTTGCAATGAATTTATTCTCACCTCTGTTTTTCATCGATATCTAAGCCAACAAATACGGAGGCAATTATTATGACGTCGATGAATACATTAGTTTGTCAGGAACCTAAAATATTGCGCTGGGAAAAACGCCAGATTCCCATTCCCGGTGATGATGAAGTGCTCATTAAAATAAAAACGGTGGGGATTTGTGGTACGGATATTCACGCCTGGGGAGGGAATCAACCTTTTTTTAGTTATCCACGCGTGCTCGGACATGAAATATGCGGCGAGATTATCGGTCTCGGTAAAAATATTCTTAACTTGAAAAGCGGACAGCAGGTAGTCGTCATACCTTACGTTGCCTGCCGTCAGTGTCCGGCCTGTTTGAGCGGCAGGACTAATTGCTGCGAGAAAATTTCGGTGATCGGCGTGCATCGGGACGGCGGGTTTAGCGAGTACCTCTGCGTGCCGGTAAAAAATCTGCTGGTGGTGGATGACGTCGAGCCGGAAGCCGCAGCGCTGATTGAGCCTTTCGCCATCAGCGCCCACGCGGTGCGTCGCGCCGCTATCCAGCCGGGAGAGCAGGTGCTGGTGGTCGGCGCGGGACCCATTGGTCTCGGGGCGGCGGCTATCGCTAAAGCCGACGGGGCGCAGGTGGTAGTGGCGGATACCAGCCCGGCGCGGCGCGACCATGTGGCGCAGCACCTTGGTCTGGCCACGCTCGACCCTTCTGACCCGCAATTCACCGAACAGCTGTGTGACATGTTTGGTGGTTCGCTGGCGCAGAAGGTGATCGACGCCACGGGGAATCAGCAGGCGATGAACAACACGGTAAATTTAATCCGCCACGGCGGCAGCATCATTTTTGTTGGCCTGTTTAAAGGTGAACTGCAGTTCCCGGACCCGGAGTTTCATAAGAAAGAGACCACCATGATGGGCAGCCGTAATGCGACGGAAGAGGATTTCGCCAAAGTCGGACGTCTAATGGCTGAGGGGAAAGTGACCGCCAGAATGATGCTGACCCACCGTTACGATTTCAGGTCGCTGGCCGAGATTTACGAAAGCGAAGTGATTAACAATCGCCAGCTTATTAAAGGCGTCATTCATTTTTAGCAGGAAAGGCTATGAAATCGTTAAACAGACAAGATTTTCCCGGGCCGCACTACCCGACGCGCGTGATTCAGTTCGGCGAGGGCAACTTCCTGCGGGCGTTTATCGACTGGCAGCTGGATCGGCTGAATGAGCAAACCGATCTGGCGGCAGGGGTGACCATTATTCGCCCGATCAACACCGAGTTTCCGCCGTCGCTCAATACCCAGGATGGACTTTACACCACGGTGATCCGCGGGCTGGACGAACGTGGCGAGGCGGTGAGCGAAGCGCGGATTATTCGCTCCGTTAATAACGAGATCAACCCCTGGCAGGATTTTGCTGGCTATCTGGCGCTGGCTCGTAATCCGGCGATTGAGTTCGTATTTTCAAATACCACTGAAGCGGGTATTAGCTATCATGCCGGGGACGGGCCTGACGATAAGCCGCCGGTCAGCTTTCCGGCGAAGCTGACCCAGCTGCTGCTCGAACGTTTCCGCCATTTCAACGGCGCAGCGGATAAGGGGTGGACGATTATCCCCTGTGAGCTGATCGACTACAACGGCGAAGCGCTGAAGGCGCTGGTGCTACGCTACGCCGATGAGTGGCAACTGCCCGCGGCTTTTCGCGTCTGGGTTGAGACCGCCAATACATTTTGTTCAACGCTGGTTGACCGTATCGTCACCGGCTATCCGCGCGAGGAAGCGGCAAAGCTGGAGGCGGAACTGGGCTACCATGATGCTTTCCTGGATACCGCCGAATACTATTGGTTATTCGTCATCCAGGGATCGCAGGTGCTGGCGGAGACGCTGCGGCTAGATCGCTACCCGCTCAATATCCGTATCGTAGAGGATATCCGGCCCTACAAAGAGCGCAAGGTTGCCATTCTTAACGGCACGCATACCGCGCTGGTGCCGGTGGCGTGGCTGTGCGGTGTCGATACTGTTGGCGAAGCGATGCATGATCAGGCCATACGCCATTATGTGCAGCAAACTATCGACGAGGAGATTATCCCGGCGCTGGATTTACCCGCCGATGAGCTACGGCAGTTTGCCGATGCCGTGACCGGGCGCTTTCTTAATCCCTGGATTCGCCATCAGCTGCTCTCCATCGCCCTGAACGGCATGACTAAGTTTCGTACCCGGATCCTGCCGCAGCTGCTGACGAATATTCGCCGGCACGGCGCGATCCCGCCGCGGCTAACGTTTGCCCTGGCGGCGCTCATCGCCTTCTATCGCGGCCAGCGCGAGGGACAGACCTATCCGCTGCAGGATGATGACGTCTGGCTAACCCGTTTTGCCGAAGGATGGGCGCAGGTGGCGCGCGGCCGCCCGCTGCATGAACTGGTCACGGAAGTCCTGCAGGATGCAGCGCACTGGGGTGAAGATCTGACGACCGTTCCGGGGCTTGCCGATCAGGTTACGCGGTATCTGGAAATGATTTTGAGCGCGGGGATGCGGGAGGCCCTGAGGCGGCTGTAGTCGGTTTGTTGTGCGGCGTCCGCGGATTTGGGCGCCGTTTTTTTTGTGCTCTGAACCGCAAAAAATAAATTAAGCGCCAATGGTTGGCGGATTTCCCGCATCATAAGCCCCTGTAAGGTGAAGAGGGGGATGCGATGCGTAAAACGGAACTATTGGCTTTTCTGCAAAATCAGACCGATTTTTTTGATCCGGATAACCTGAGCGAGGTCTTCACCGCCGGCTACCTGGCCCGGCGTTTTGCCATGCAAAGAAATACCGCCAGCCACTATCTGAATCAGCTGGTGGCCCAGGATGTGCTGGTAAAGATTAATACCCGTCCGGTCTATTTTTTCCATAAAGCCACCTTCTGCCAGCAGTTTTTCCCCCTTTCCCGCAGCGAGTACGCCAGCATGGTGGAGCTGCTCGCGGAGAGCGATCGACAGCCGGAGCAGGCGGATCATTTTTCATTGCTTACCGGCCATGACGGTAGCCTGCGCAAGCCGATCGAACAGATGAAAACCGCGCTGTTTTATCCCAACGGTGGCCTGCCGCTACTGATCGTCGGCGACAGCGGAACTGGCAAAAGCTATATGGCGGAGCTGATGCATGAGTTTGCCATCGCCCAGGGACTGCTGCCGCCCGATGCGCCCTTTGTCAGCTTCAACTGCGCCCAGTATGCCAGCAACCCGGAGCTGCTGGCCGCCAACCTGTTTGGCTACGTGAAAGGCGCGTTTACCGGCGCGCAGGGCGATAAAGCCGGGGCGTTTGAAGCGGCAAACGGCGGCGTGCTGTTTCTCGATGAAGTCCACCGCCTGGATGCGCAGGGACAGGAGAAGCTCTTCACCTGGCTGGATCGCAAAGAGATCTATCGGCTGGGAGAAACGGCGCAGGGGATGCCGATATCCCTGCGGCTGGTGTTTGCCACTACCGAAGATATTCACAGCACGTTTCTGACCACCTTTATTCGTCGTATCCCGATCCTCGTTAGCCTGCCTGATTTACAGACCCGCAGCCGCCACGAGAAAGAAGCGCTCACGCTGCAGTTTTTCTGGCAGGAGGCGCGCACGCTCGCCGCCCGGCTGCAGCTGACGCCCCGGCTTTTGCAGGTGCTGACGCACTACGTATATCGCGGTAACGTCGGTGAGCTAAAAAACGTGATTAAGTACGCCGTTGCGTCAGCCTGGGCCAGGGCTCCGGGCAGCGAGAAGCTGAACGTCACGCTGCACGATCTGCCGGAAAATATCATGGCCGCGACGCCGGCGCTTAGTGAACCGATGGGCCATGAAGAGCCGCTGCTTATCGAACCGCAGACCAGCCTGGTCTGGCTGCTGCGCGCGCGCGACCCGGTTCAGGGGCTGATTTATGATACTCAGTGCCGCGTTCTCGCGCTGTATGAGGCGGTGCTGAGCAAAAAAAGGCTCTGGGAAGAAGCGCAAAAAAGCATGGGCGAGGAGATTGAAACCCTCTTCGATCGGCTGATATTTGATAATCACGATACCCAGAGTTCGCATATGCTGCTGCTGATAACGCATCAGGTGCGGGAGGAATTTTATCGCCTTGAAAAGCGCTTCAATATCCAGTTTAACGGCAACTGTATTTATGCTCTAAGCCACTACCTGATTCATCGTTCCCGCCAGGCGCAGTCGACGATGAGCAACGAGAAAAGCCGCCAGCTGGAGGATTTCCTGGCGCAAAAATATCCGTTGCTGTATCGCTTTTGTGAAGAGATCCTCGCCGCGCTGGCGCTGAAGCTGGACATTGAACCCCGACGTATTGACCTGTTGTTACTGGTGCTGTGGTTACAGAAAAATGGCGCCATTAGCCAGCAGCAGGTGACCCGGGCAATTATCCTCGCCCACGGTTACGCCACCGCCAGCAGTATCGCTAACGTGGCGAACCGGTTGCTGAAAAGCCAGCTGTTTGAGTCATTCGATATGCCGCTTGATGTCACGCCGGAGGCTATTGCTAACCAGGTGATGGCCTATATTGAGAGTCACGCGCTGGCCTCCGGACTGGTCATCCTGGTCGATATGGGTTCGCTGAACGCCATTCATAGCCATTTTAACCGTCGGCTGACGACGCCGATGGCGATAATTAATAACGTCTCGACCGGGATGGCGATGTACGTCGGCGAGCGAATTTTGCTGGGCGACATGCTGGAAGATATCGTCCGGGAGATCCGCGGTGACCTCGCGATCGAGCATCAGCTCTATTACCCGCAAGCGGACAAACCGCGGGCGATTCTTACGACCTGCGCCACCGGCCTGGGAGCGGCGGCGAATCTGTCGGCGCTGTTAAAAGCCAGCATCCCTGAAGCGCTGGGGATCGATATTGTGGCATGCGATGTGGAGACGCTCGCCGATCCCGCGCGGCGGCAGCCGATGCTGAGCCGCTATGAGGTGCTGGCGATCGTCGGAACCCTGGACCCGCAGCTTGCCGATCTGCCGTGGATTTCGCTGGATTCGTTAATCTCCGGCGAAGGGAGCCGCCCGCTGATGCGCATCTTCGGCGAGCTGGCCACCGCTGAGCAGGTCAGCGAAATCAATAACCTGATCCTGAAGAATTTCTCGCTGCGCCGGGTGATCGAGTCGGTGACGATCCTCGATACCGGTAAAGTGATCAATCAGGTTGAGCAGTTTTTACTGCGCTATGAGCATCTGGCCGGCTGCGATGTGCCTAACGATCGCAAGGTAGCGCTGTATGTGCATATCAGCTGTCTGATAGAGCGCCTGATCCGCAACGCCTCGCCATCCCATTATTCCGGAAGGCAGTGTCCGCAGAGCGAGCTGGCGACGCTCCGCGAGGCTTTTAGTGTCATAGAGAGTGGATATAGTGTCAAAATCCCCGCCGTAGAGCTGTACTACATTCACGATATTCTGACGCGGGAAACTGAATTTATTCAGGAAGATCAAGAGTTTTAATCCCCTTCATTAGTTGATCCTTGCGCTAGCCGGCGCGCCACTGTTTCTGGCACGCCGGTTGCAATCAAGAAAGCAGTGGAATGCGCTTTCGAGGTAAGGATGAAACGACACTATATTTTTGCCAGCCATGGCACCTTTGCTAACGGTTTGCTGAACTCCGTGGAGCTGATCCTCGGTAAACAGCCGGATATTCATACCCTGTGCGCCTACGTCGAGGAGGAGGCCGACCTCACGCAGCAGGTGGAGACGCTGCTGGCGCGTTTTCCCGCCCAGGATGAGCTGATTGTGATTACGGATATTTTCGCCGGTAGCGTCAATAATGAATTTGTGCGCTTTCTATCGCGCCCGCACTTTCATTTATTGTCCGGCTTAAATCTGCCGTTGATTATTGATTTGCTCATTTCAGCTGGCGAAGAGAATACCGAAAAATTAATTTCTGAAGCATTAATAAGCGCCAAAGAGAGCATTCAGTACTGCAATCAGACGATTGCCAGTGCGATGACTATTGATAAAGACTTCTGAAATGAGGGAACACTATGATTACGCTATTAAGGGTTGACCATCGATTACTTCACGGCCAGGTTGCCTTTTCCTGGACGCAGTATGTCGGCGCTGATTGCATTTTAATTGCCAACGATAATGTCCCAGATGATGAGCTACGGAAAACGACGATTAAGCTCGCTAAACCCCCTTCAGTCAAACTGGTGATTAAAAATATTAACGACTCTATTGAATCGATAAAAAGCGGCGTGACCGACAAATATAATCTGTTTATCGTCGTGGAATCGGTAAATGATGCCTGGCGGATTGCCAGCGCCGTCGAGGAAATTAAAAGTATTAATCTCGGCGGAATTAAAGCCAAAGAGGGCAGTAAAAATATCTCTAAGGCGATTAATTTACTCCCGGAGGAAATAGAGCAACTGCAGCAACTGGTTGGGAAAGGCGTCGAAGTTGAGATTCGCCAGGTCCCTAACGACCGCAAACAGCTTTTTGCGGAATGCGTTTAATTCCGCGGAGGACAGATTATGGTAGAGGCTCTCTTACTGGGGCTGGTGGCGTTTATCGCGCAATCGGAATATGCATTAGGAACGTCGCTGATTTCGCGGCCTATCGTGACCGGGCTGCTGACCGGGCTGGTGCTGGGGGATGTACAAACCGGCGTCATCATGGGCGCGACGCTTGAGCTGGCCTTTATTGGCTCTTTCTCGGTCGGCGCATCGATTCCGCCTGATGTAGTAACCGGCGGTATTCTCGGCGTGGCGTTCGCCATTACCTCCGGCGCGGGAACGGAAACGGCGCTGCTGCTTGGACTGCCCATCGCCACCCTGACGCTGATCCTGAAAAACGTCTATCTGGGGATGTTTATTCCGATGCTCAGCCAGAAGGCTGACGGCTATGCGGAGCGGGCGGATACCCGCGGCATTGAACGTATGCATTTGATTGCTGGCTTCGGGCTGTCGCTGATGCTCGCCACGGTGGTCACCGTGTCATTCCTGGTCGGCAGCAATGCGGTGAAATCCCTGCTTGACACGATCCCGGAATTTATCAAACACGGGCTCAGCGTCGCCACTGGCATCATTCCGGCCCTCGGCTTCGCAATGCTCGCCAGGCTACTGATTAATAAGAAAGTTGCGCCGTACTTTTTCCTCGGTTTCGTGCTGATGGCCTACCTGAAAATTCCGGTAACCGGCATCGCCATTCTCGGCGCTATTGTGGCGGTGGTCATGGTTAACGTCACCGCGTTGAGCTCACCTCGTACGACGACAGAACAAGGAGTCAGCGATGACGACGAAGATGATTTCTGAAGAAACTCTGCAGCCGCAGGCGCAGGAAGAGGCCCGTATTACGCCGCGCGATCTACGCCGGGTCTTCTGGCGCTCCTTCCAGATGGAGTTCTCCTGGAACTATGAGCGGCAGATGAATCTTGCCTTTGTTTACGCGTTGATTCCGGTGCTGAAAAAGCTCTATCCGCGCAAAGAGGAGTTGGCCGGGGCGTTAAAGCGACATCTGGTATTTTTCAATACCACGCCGCATATCGTCACCCTGCTGCTGGGGATCACCGCGGCGATGGAGGAGAAGAATAGCCAGCAGAAGAACATGGACGCCAACGCGATTGATAACGTCAAAGCGTCGCTGATGGGGCCGCTGGCCGGGCTGGGGGACTCCTTCTTCTGGGGCACGCTGCGCCTGATCGCCACCGGCATCGGCACCAGCCTGGCCCTGAAAGGCAACATTCTCGGTCCCATCCTGTTTCTGCTGGTGTTTAACGTGCCGCACATCCTGGTGCGCTGGTTCTTTACCCGCTGGGGCTATGTGCTGGGCACCGGGGTACTGCAGCGCATCCAGAAGAGCGGAATGATGGAGAGCCTGACCTACGGCGCGTCGATTATCGGCCTGATGGTGGTCGGGGCGATGACCGCTTCAATGATTGATATCACCATCCCTATCTCATTCGGCGCCGGAGAGGCGAAAACCCAGGTGCAGGACATTATCAACGACATTCTGCCCTGTATGCTGCCGCTGGTAAGTTTCGGCATCGTTTACTGGCTGCTGGGGCGCAAGGTTAAACCGCTCTCTATTATCGGGGGGATGGCGCTGGTGGGCATTCTGGGTTCGTGGATTGGCTTGTTTTAACAGGAGTCGAAAATGGTAGCAACGATGATGACCTATATCAGTGAGGAGTCGGCCTGTCTGACGCAGATCCTGCGCGACTACCGGCAAAAGCTGGCGGCGATTGAGACTTTTGCCCGCCAGCACCCGGTGCGCCGCATTCTGCTGTTGGCGACCGGGTCGTCGCTGAACGCCGCCCTGTGCGCGCGCTATTTCTTTGAGCAGCGCTTCGGCGTCCTGGTTGAGATTAAAGAGCCGTACAACTTTACGCACTACGAGGCGGTCGATCCGCATACCGATCTGGTGGTGGCGATTTCGCAGAGCGGTAAAAGCGCCTCAACGCTGGAGGCGATGCGTAAGGTGCAGGCATTGAGCCTGCCGGTTTTTGCTCTGACCTCCGATCCGCAAAGCCCGATAGCCCGGGCCTGCGACGGGATACTGGATATCAACACCGGGATTGAGAGCGTGGGGTTTGTCACCAGAGGGTTTAGCGCGACGGTGCTGAATTTGCTGCTGATGGCGCTGACCATCGCCCGTAGCCAGGGAAAAGCCAGCGAGGCCGAGGAGCAGCGCTATCTTGCCGAACTGCAGCGGCTGGCAGCGGCGATCCCGGATGTCATTGACCGCACCTCGCGGTTTATCGACAGGCATGGCGAAGAGCTGCGGGGCGGCGAGCGCTTTGTCGCCACCGGCTATGGCGCTCTGGTTGGGGTTGCGAAAGAGTTTGAAACTAAATTTACCGAAACGGTGCGCGTGCCTTCCAGCGGCTTTGAGCTGGAAGCTTATATGCATGGTCCCTATCTGGAGGCGAATTGCCGCCATGTGATGCTGTTTATTGAAGATGCGCCGGATGGGCGGACCCGGGCGCTGCGGGACTATATGGCGCCGTCCATTGCCCGCGCCTTTACGCTGACGCTGAGCGACGAAGAGGATGCGCAGACGCTGGCGCTAAACTGCCCGTGTGAACATCACCTGGCGCCGCTGCTGCTGATTGTTCCCGTCCAGATGCTGGCCTGGCATACCGCCGGACTGAAAGGCATCGATCTGGCTAAACGTATTTTTGACGATTTTGATCGCGTCTTAAAAAGTAAAATCTGATTATTCAGGAGAAAACTATGTTGGGTTTTAATCAGGACGAGTACCTGACCAGTGCTCGCGAAATCATCGCTGCGCGCAAACAGGCGGAAGCCGTCGCCGACGATATTTATCACAGCGGCTGCAGCGCCTTATTTTTCGCCTCGGTAGGCGGTTCTTTAGCTCCGATGATGGCAATTAATGAGTTTGCTAAAGAATTAACCGGCGTGCCGGTTTATCTTGAGCAGGCGGCGGAATTAATCCATCGCGGGCATAAAAAATTAAATAAAGATGCGGTGGTGGTGACGTTATCCAAATCCGGCGATACCAAAGAGTCGGTGGCCATTGCCGAATGGTGCAAAGCGCAGGGGATTCGCGTCGTGGCCATTACCCGTAATGCCGATTCGCCATTAGCTGAGGCGGCGAGCTGGCATATTCCAATGTGCCACAAGAACGGCGTGGAATATGAATATATGCTGCTCTACTGGTTATTCTTCCGCGTCATTTATCGTCACGGCGATTTCGCCCATTACGATCGTTTTGCCAGCCAGCTGGAGTTGCTGCCGGAAAATCTTCTGCAGGCCAAACGCCAGTTCGATCCGCAGGCGGATAAAATTGCCGCTCAGTATCACGGCTGCGACTATATGATGTGGATCGGCGGGGCGGAAATGTGGGGCGAGGTCTATCTGTTCTCGATGTGTATTCTCGAAGAGATGCAGTGGAAGCGGACCAAGTCGGTGAGTTCGGCTGAGTTTTTCCACGGCACCCTGGAGTTACTGGAAAAAGAGGTCCCCCTGTTCCTGGTGAAAGGCGAGGGTAAATGTCGGGCGCTGGATGAGCGCGTTGAGCGCTTTGCTGCGAAGATCACCGACCACCTGGTGGTTATCGACCCGCGTGACTATCCGCTGAACGGTATTGATGATGCTTTCCGCTGGATCATGGCGCCGTGTGTCGTTTCTACTCTGCTGGTGGACCGGCTGGCGGCCCACTTCGAACATCATACCGGACACGACCTTAATATCCGTCGTTATTATCGTCAGTTTGATTACTAAGCTATGCTGATGGCGGCCAGCCCGGCTGGCCGCCGCGCTATTCTCCGAGGCGCTTCCCAGAAAATTATCGTCAAACCCAACGGGTCAAAAACTGATGGTAGAGTCCGGCTTTCCTTCTCTTTCTGGCAAGCGGACGGCCATGAAAAAACGGATGACCTCAACGCCGCATGATGCGGTTTTTAAGCGATTTCTTCGCCACCCGGAAACGGCGAATGATTTTCTCACGCTGCACCTGCCGGAAGCGATCCGTCAGCAGTGTGATTTTTCTACCCTGCGGCTGGAACCGGCGAGCTTTGTCGATGAAGATCTGCGCGCCTGGTACTCGGACGTACTATGGTCGGTACAAACCCCCTGCGGCCTGGGATATGTGTATGTGGTGATAGAGCATCAGAGCTCGCCGGATAACCATATGGCTTTTCGCCTGATGCGCTATGCGATTGCCGCCATGCAGCGTCATCTCGACGCCGGGCACAAAACGCTACCGCTGGTGGTGCCGATGCTTTTTTATCACGGTGCGACCAGCCCCTATCCCTTTTCCCTGAACTGGCTGGACGAATTTGCCGACCCGCAGATGGCGAGGACGCTGTATGCCTGTCCGTTTCCGCTGGTTGATGTGACGGTGATACCGGACGATGAAATTGTTCAGCACCGGCGGGTCGCGCTGCTGGAACTGATGCAAAAGCATATTCGCCAGCGCGATCTCAGCGGGATTACGGAGTCGTTGGCGACCCTTGTCATGCTGGGATACACTAACCGCAGGCAGTTGAGAGTGCTGTTTCATTATATGCTGCAGTACGGCAACACCGCCGATCCGAGCGTGTTTCTCCGCCGGTTGGCCCGCCGTCTGCCACAATATGAGGAGAGGTTGATGTCTATCGCTCAAAAACTCAAGCAGGAAGGGATACAGGAAGGCCGGCAAGAAGGGCGCCTGGAAGGTCTGCAGGAAGGTAGCCGGCGGGAAGCGTTGCGCATTGCCGGCAGTATGCTGCAAAACGGTTTAGATACCGAGACGGTTCAGCGGATTACCGGGCTCTCAGCGGATGAGTTAAAGCCGCTGCATAGCTAATATCCGCACCCAGTCACCGCGACCCGGCGCAAAAGCCGCCGGGTGGAAGGGGCTACCCTTCGCTTTTCACCACTTTGATTTCAACCATACCGATGCCCAACTGACGCGGGGAGTGGCCGAGAATATTGCCCTCGTTCGTGGACTGCGGGTCCGGCGGCGCAATCGTCAACGTACTGCTACGCGACGGATTATCGAAATGTAGGGTAGTGGTGGTGACATCATTAGCCAGGACGATCGTTTGTTCGCTGTTGCCTACCCGTACCGGAATCGGCTTATTGGCATTCGGCCCGTAGGCTTTGGCGGTAATCACCAGATCGAATTTCTCCGGCAGCGGCTCCTTATATTCAATTTTCACTTCGCTGCCGAGCTGAGCGTTAGACCATCGTCCCCATGTTTCCGGTCGAGAGATACCGCTAAATTGCTTCACCTCTTCCGGCGCGCCGGCAACGTTGAACAGGAAGCTGTCGGCTTTATAGCGAATGTCGTTATCGACAATCTTCAGCGTATCGACGTTGCCCTTATAACGCTCCATATCGATAAGGGTATCTTTGAACGCGGTTTTACCCTGCCACTGGGCTTTGTCGACGCGCTGGACTTTCTGTTCGCCTCCCAGCTGGCCCTGCGATACGCACCAGTCGGTGGAGAGCGCCACTTCCGGCGACCACAGCTGACCCATCTTGTAGCAGCGGTCGACCCAGACGAAATTATCACGCGGCGCGAAATCGGCCAGCTGGAAGCGCAACGGTGCGGAGTATTCGCTTTCCGGCAGCGGCTCAACGCGTTTGTCGGAGATGCGCAGCAGCAGCGGCAGGCGGAAATGGCTGCCGGAGAAGGAGATCATATTTTTCTGCGCATCAACGGTGAAGTTCTTCATCTCTTTGGGGAAATTCCACAGGCGGATGATATCCGGCTTCCACGCCAGCACTTTCTCTTTCATATTGAGGAACACGGTGGAGAGCGACTCTCCGGAAAGGCTGCTGCGGCCAAGGCCAATAAAGTTATCGCCGCCGAGAATATCGAGCACTGTCGCGCCGTTATCCATGGTATTACGTTTGACGGCCAGCGTATCCTGCTGGGGTTGATCGCCGCGCAGGACGAAAAACAGATTGCTGCGATCCTGCTTATTCAGATAATCCCAGGCGCTGTTTTTCATCGCCAGGTGATCGGATGACACTACGATGACCGTATTTTTGAACCACGGAGAAGCTTTAATCTTCTCGATTAACGCCGCAATGTGCTCCTGACTGCAGGAGACGGCGCTAAAGGAGAGGTTCTTTTTGCCGTCCATGTCGTAGCTTTTGCGCTGGCAGGTTCGGGAGATGAAACCATCCGGATGATGGGTATCGACCGTCAAAGCAAACAGCGAGAAGCGTTTACCGGACTGCGAAAGCGCTTCGAATTTTTTCCAGGTTTCATCAAGCACCGTATCATCGTAGAAGCCCCAGTCGTTACGATAGGCCGGATCGGCAACCGTGGTTTTTAGCTCTTCCGCGCCGTACAGATGATCGAAGCCGTGAGACTTCAGGAAGACATCTTTTCCGGCGAAGCGCAGATTCGCGCCCTGTACGAAGTAGTTCTCATAACCCGAGTTTTTCAGGATATCCCCAAGGCAGATATTCTGCGGGAAAAAGCTGGAAACTGAGGCTGAGGCGTTGCCTTCAAACGGCGCAAACAGCGGGATCCCGCACTGAGAGGCGACCATTCCGGCAATCGTGTAGTCGGTACCGGGCAGCTGGGCGGTATTGCTGAAATCCAGCCCCTCGCTTTTGAGTTTACCGAGCTCCGGCGTCAGGTCCGGGAAGGCGTCGTTATCAAAATAAGTGCGCTCCAGACTTTCGCCGTAGATGTACACCAGGTTCAGTTGCGGATTGGCAATGCTTTTTGATGGCTCTTTGTAGTAAGCCACGAAGTCAGGATCGCCATCGCGGGACTGGGATTTAACCAACTCGCTAATCTGGCGAAAAGCGGGGCTGGCATCCACTGAAGCCAGCGCCAGAACCAGCGCCACGAGGCTGTAGCCAAAATGATGAGGGTGATGCCGGCGGCGGCGGAGCACCCAGCCGAGTGCGCCAAATACCGCGACCAGCGCCACGACCAGCCCAACGCCAGGCAGGATATATTTGCCCACGCCAGCGCCCGTCAGGCTGTTGGTCAACGTATAAAGTACCGCGTCATTGATACCATCGCCGGTGAAGTAATTGCTGGCGTAGAGGGTAATATTCAGAATAACGAACAGGCCCAGCACCGTGAGCGTGGCGGCGAACCACCAGGTATTACGACCGGCTTTTAATGCATAAATCATCACCGAAGCAAGAAACAGGGCGATGGATAACAACTCTGACACAGCTCATCCTCATTCACGCCAGTTGTCTGCTGGCCAGATAGATCTTTTTCCACGCTACACTGTAATTGCAGCGCAATATTGCCGCAATTGTAACGTCATGAATTTGTGCTGTGGTTCAGAATTGGTTTAGAAATCGCCGTTTTTGATCTGCCTCACATCCTGTCAGACAGGAGATTCCGGGCAAAGATGTTAAAAAACAGACGTTGCCGCCGCGTTGGCCAGGGTAACCTGCCAAACGCGGCATTAAGAGGATAAATCAGGAGAGGAAGCTCACGCCCTGTTTTAAGACCAGGTCGCAGGCTTTGGTTTTGACTTTTTCCGCCAGCGGGCTGCTGCCAAGGTTGTTCAGATTCAGCTGCTGGCCATCTTTGCTGGTCAGCAAACCCTGAAGACCCTCAAGATAGCTGGTGTCTTCTTTTTGTTTTTCCGGTGTGCTGAGACCCAGTTTATCCAGCACCTGATTTTTGATGTTTTCAGTATTGGTGACTGAAGCCAGCTTCTGTTTCGCGCAATAAGACATAATCCCTGCGGCATTATTCATGCTGCTGGAGGTCAACGACTGGTTGCCGCCGTTGAGCAAACCGGTCAGCGAAGAGAGGGACATCCCGCCGCTTTGCTGGCTACCGTTCTGGCTGCTGAGCTGGTTTGCGGCGCTGGAGAGAGAATCCTGCCAGGAGGTGGCGTGGGCGCCGAAGGTGAATAAAGCGCCGGCCACTATCGCCGTGCGGAACAACGTTTTTGCAGATTTCATAGACGTACTCTTCGCCGTGGCTGAACATGCAAAGATTATAACGCTGGCGGTGTTCAGAAATATCTTAATACTCTTTTCCGGTTACGCGATCGCGGTAGCTTTCCCAGTTAAAATTGACCCACAGGCTATTGCCAAGCCGCATACGGTCCATTACGCGCTCGCCAAGTAGTTTGTTCATCTCGTCCATGGTGCTGTTCGTCAGCATACCGGTTGGGCGCTTTGACGAAGAGCGGCGATCGACAATCTGATTAATGATGACCTTCTCGTAGCGTGATTCCGTTTGCATACCGATTTCGTCTATTACCAGCAGGTCGACCTTGCTCAAATCGGTGAGTAGCTGCTCTTCGCTGGTTTCCCGGTTGCCGAAGGTATCTTTCATCGCTGACATAATATCGGCGACGGTGATAATCAATACCGATTTCCCCCGCAGCAGCAGCTCGTTGCAGATAGCGGCGGCAAGGTGGTTTTTTCCGGTACCCGGCTTTCCGGAGAAGATAAAGCTGGCGATATTGCCGTCGAACTCCTCAACGTACTGGCGCGCTCTGGACAGCGCAATCATCTGGCCCTCGCACTCAACCCGGTAGTTATCCAGCGAACAGTTCTGGTGCAGCGGGCGGATGCCGGAGCGGTTAAAGGTACGCTGCATTTTCATGGCGCGGTTTTCGCGTTCCAGCGCCTCAGAGCGCAGCTTGCCCTGTTCTTTTTGCCACGCCAGCAGCTCTTCACCTGTCTTGAACGCGGGTTCGACATGGGCTGGCATCATCTTTTGCAGGCGCTTCATTAAATCGCCGACATTTTTCATGCTCATCCTCGGAATCCTCGTGGAATATGGTTATCGGGTTCGCTAATCGCGTTGACATCCCGTCGCGGCTGGCCGCCGTTGCTGGCCCGGCCAATCTGCACGCTGCGCGCCAGCTTCTGCTGCCACTGGACATGATGAAAGACTTTACCTTCTGCCTGCCAGTAAGCGACAAATGCCGCCAGCTCTTCCGGCGTGACGGGCTGGCTGAGGGCGATGCCCCACAGCGCGGCCAGACGCTGGAAATCGGCATCCGGCTGCCAGTCGGCATACATCGGAAATTTACCCATCGGTACCGCAACGGGGGCCGCTGTCGGCTCGTCAAAAAACTGCGCATCCAGCGCAATATCGCTATTAGGGCGCGATAATTTGGCTTCCAGCTCCAGCAGCTGCGCCAGACGCTCCGGCGTCAGCGCATAGAATGCGGGCGCGTTGTTGGCAAATACGGCGACGGCGCCGGCGGTGGATTTTGCCAGCACCGCCGCGTGATCCTGCATGAAGTCATCCAGACCGCTAAAATCGGTAGTTAATATTCGTGAAGACATAAATCAATCTCAACTCTGAACAACTAAAAAGAGAGGGGTAGCTGCACACATAGTAGCATAGAGGTCGCTCAGGAAGGAGCGCCGCGGGCGAACCGGCGGCGCGGTTAGCTAGACGCGCGGACGCTTGCGATACAGCCAAAGTCCAGGAATAGAAAGCCCGATAGATAATGCACCAACGATAGACGAAGCCTTAAGAAAATTGCTTAACAGCATAATCATCATCTCTTCCGAGTAGCCAAAATGGCTGATTTTCACCGCAGAGATCATCGCGGTATAGGCGGAGATGCCCGGGAACATCGGGATTACCGCAGCAACGGTGAAAATCTTCGGGTGAGCCAGATACCAGCGCGACCACTGGATGCCGATGCTGCCAACCACCAGGGCGGCCATAAACGTCGCCCATTCAATATTAAAACCTGCCGTCATCATAACCATGCGCGAGCCGTGGCCGATAGCCCCCAACAGGGCGCACCAGCGCAGCGCTCGCTGCGGAACGTTGAATACCATCGCAAACCCAACGGCAGGGATGGCGGCCAGCACCATATCCAGCGCCAGTTCGTAGAGATAAATGATTATGCCCATCCGCGTAGCCCCCACATTGTCATCGCCATCACCACGCCAATACAGGTCGCGAGGGTTAACAGGCTGGCGATTGCCCAGCGCGCCAGGCCGGTGTTGATATGTCCCTTAAACATGTCGGCAACCGCATTGATCAGCGGAAAGCCGGGTACCAGCAGCAGCACGCTGGCGGCCATCGCGATCGTCGGCGTGCTGGCGAAAGCCGGCAGGCGCAGCATCAGTCCGGAGATGGTGGTTGCGACAAAGGCGGTGAGGCAGAAGTTGATTTGCGGATGCATGGAGCGATGAGTCAGGACCTGGCGAATATACATCGCTACCGTGCTGGCGCAGAAAGTGACCAGCGCGCCGTCCCAGCCGCCGTTGTTAAGCTTGCAAAAGCAGGCGCAGGAAAGGCCGACCATTAAAACCAGCAGCCAGCGTGGATAGCGCAGCGGCTTGATCTGGGCGAAGCGTTTTTCGACGTCTTTATAATCCAGCAGCTTATGTTCCGCCATAATCACAATATGCTGAACTTCCGTGACGACGTGCATGTTGATGCCGCGATCGCTGTTTTTCCGCGTCGACGTCAGACACTCGCCATCTTTGATGGTGGTGAGAACAATCGCATTAGAAGAGATGGCGCTTTCCACGCTATCCATCCCCAGCGCCAGGCCCAGGCGGGTTGAAAGCTCCTCTACCAGCGCGCTTTCCGCTCCGTGTTGTAATAAGAAAAGACCACATTGAATGCACAATCGCGTGATTGCGCGCTGAGTTGCCCGATCTGCTTGCATAGATACCTGCTGTCCGTGATGCCCGATGCCGTAGTGTCTGGCGATACTTTTACCTGAAGTTGCGTTTTATCTGAGCGGTCCGGATCAAACAATGTGTAAAAAACCGCCGCATCCAGAGGGGCGCTGAAATTTGAACTCCGCCACACTTCCGCAAGATTGGTGAAAAGTACAATTTTTGCACCAATTTCTCCCTTCTTTTTCCCGCCAGACTTATCAAAAATGCAAATTCAAACTTTTAATAAACAAAAAACAAACAAATAATTAACTATACTGAGGCGATGCTATGAAAACACAGGTGGCGATTATCGGGGCTGGCCCATCCGGACTCCTGCTGGGGCAGTTGTTACATCACGCCGGGATTCAAACCGTCATCCTTGAGCGACAGACTCCTGAGTACGTGCTGGGGAGGATCCGCGCGGGCATTCTGGAAAGCGGAACGGTAGAGCTGCTGCGCGAAGCCGGCGCCGCCCGGCGAATGGAGGCTGAAGGCCTGGTGCATCATGGCGTCGAATTTTTGTTTGAGGGCAAGCGGGTACCGGTTGCGCTGACGGAACTGACGGCGGGCAAAAGCGTGATGGTTTATGGCCAGACTGAAGTGACGCGGGATTTGATGGCCGCGCGGGCGGAATGCGGGGCGGCGACGATTTATGGCGTCAGCGAAGTCACTATTAATGAGGCAAAGAGCGATCGACCATCGGTCTCTTTTATCAGCAATGGCGAACACTGCCGCTTAGAGTGCGACTTTATCGCCGGCTGCGATGGCTTTCACGGCGTGTCCCGTCAAAGTATTCCTCCTGGGGTGCTGAAAGAGTACGAAAGCGTCTGGCCGTTTGGCTGGCTGGGGCTGCTGGCCGATACGCCGCCGGTGAACCCGGAGCTTATTTACGCGCACCACGAACGCGGGTTTGTTCTTTGTAGTCAGCGCTCACTAACTCGAAGCCGTTATTACCTCCAGGTCCCACTCAGTGAAAAGGTTGAGGCATGGTCTGATGAGCGTTTCTGGAATGAACTCAAACGCCGCCTCCCTGAAGAGCTGTCCAGCAAGTTAGTGACTGGTCACTCACTCGAGAAGAGCATCGCGCCGCTGCGCAGCTATGTGGTGGAGCCGATGCAGTACGGCAGATTGTTTCTGGTGGGGGATGCGGCGCATATCGTACCGCCTACCGGGGCAAAAGGATTGAATCTCGCGGCGTCCGATGTGAACTATTTATGGCGCATCCTCCGTGAATATTATCACCATGGTCGCGTTGACCTGCTGGCGAGCTACTCTCGTTTTGCGCTGGATAGGGTATGGAAAGGCGAAAGATTCAGCTGGTTTATGACCCGTCTGCTGCATGATTTCCCGCAACAAAGCGAGTTCGATAGAAAAATGCAGGCGGCGGATCGGCGTTATTATCTTGGCTCACGCGCCGGATTAACCACGATCGCTGAAAACTATGTCGGTTTGCCGATGGAGCGCGTGGCATAAAGAGAAACCGTTCAGGAGTCCCGATGCAGGCAGTGAGTACCATTCCCGTTTTCAAACTGTATGGCGAAGAGCAGGGCTGGCCGACGCCCGATCTGCTGCACTGCGAGTCGATACTCCAGCGAAGCCATCTTTATGAATGGCATATCCGCCTGCATCAGCACGCAGAGCTGGTGCAGCTGCTATATCTGCACAAAGGGCAGGCGGAAATTGAAATCGAAGGTACGACGACCGTGATGAGGGAGTCCTGTATTCAGATCGTTCCGGCGCTGTGTATTCATGGTTTTCGTTTTTCCCCGGGTACGGAAGGCTACGTCTTGTCGCTGGCGCTGCCGCTGCTCGGAAGTCTCGAAAGTCAGTTTGCCAGTCAGTTGGATGTACTCGGCCAGCCGCGATGCGTGCCGGTCAAGGCGTCGCGGAGCCATATTCGGGCGCTGTTCACCGCTTTGCGCGAAGAGTATCGCGAAGAGTATGACGCGCGTGAAATGATGCTGCATTCCCTGCTGGGAGCGCTGCTGGTGTGGTTGAACCGGCAGCATCGCCCGCAGCCGATAACGGCAGACAAAGCTGAGCGCAAGCGTAGCGTCATGCGTCATTTTTCTCGACTAATAGAAAGTCATTATCGCGAACATATGCCCTTAGCCGCTTATGCAAAGCTGGCGGGCGTTTCTGCAACGCATCTGAATTATTTATGCCATGAATTCTACGGCTGCAGCGCGCTGGGAGTATTACATCAAAGATTGATGCTTGAGGCGCGTCGCAATCTGCAATACACCAGTATGACGATTGCACAACTTTCTGATTATTTAGGATTTACTGATGCAGCCTATTTTTCTCGTTTCTTTCGTCGTTATAACGGCGAATCTCCTAAAGCATTTAGGAACAAAATAAAATGAAAAAAGATTTATTAAATATATCTTAAGTTAGCGTATCTAACGAAGCTTTTAATCATTTCTAATTTATTGCTGACAACTACCTGTGTAA
>OKCG01000033.1_pt1 | contig 58621 bp, 39 predicted proteins | sample 1609991 | NCBI WGS metagenome assembly OKCG01 (sample SAMN04436606, study PRJEB24849) | human gut metagenome | biome: human gut; feature: NICU; material: stool | host: Homo sapiens | place: USA: Saint Louis, MO | collected 2010-01-15
ACGGGCAGCGTCGAGAAACCGCCACCATAGCCCGCGTTGACGAGGAACAGCATGGCCAGCACGGCCCACAGCAGAGCGTTGCCGATGCTGTTGGTGAAGATCTGCAGCAAGCACACGGCAATCGACATGATGAAGATTACCTGATAGACGGTCTCGCGGCGCTTCAGGTGGTCGGAGAGTGTGGAGAAGCCCACGCGGCCAGCCGTGTTGAACACGGAGTCCACGGCGAGCACCAGTCCGATGATGCCGGAGATGGCGGCGGCAAACTTGGCGGGGCTCAGGTTGGCATACTGCGGGAAGGCCCTGAGCACATCGTGCAGGATGTCCTTCTCTTGGCTGATGAGGGCCAGGCCGCAGGTGATGTTGATATAGAAGGCTATCCAGATGCCCCAGAACACGGGCTTCTTGAGGATTGTCTTGCGGCTGACGTGTGAGGTCGCGGGATCATACACCCAGCCGGCCGGACGCTTGATGAGCAGGAAGCCGACGAACATCATCACCGCGTAGACCGCGGCGAGGATGAAGAACATGCTGACCAGGCCAACCGTGCCGATGAGATATTCCATCAGTGGGCTGGCAATGGCCTTGGCCAGGCCGAAGCCGGCGACGGCGATGCCGGTGGCGAGGCCCTTGTTGTCGGCGAACCAAAGCATCAGGTTCTTGACCGGAGTCAGATAACCGACGCCCAGGCCGATGCCCATGATCGCGCCATAACAGATGAACACGCCCGGCAGGAAGTTCAGGGCGATGCTCACGCCCGTGCCGGCGAAGCCGACCACGAAGCAGACCATGGAGACGAGTGCGGATTTCTTGATGTTTTTCTCCACCATTGGCCCGGCAAACGCGGCGGACATGCCGAGGAAGAAGATGGCGAGTGAGAAGCCCCATTCCACGGAGGCGGGGCTGGCGTGGAGACGGTCAGCGATAAGCTGCTTGAACACGCTCCAGCAATAGACGGTACCGATTGGGATATGAATCAGCAGTGCAGGGATAATCGCGCTGGTCCAACGATTCTCGGTAAACCTTGCCATATATGGGCGGATCCTTTCGTAACTGGTGTACGATGGCCTGCCGGCCCGAACGAGAGTCGTATCGCCCATATCCACGCACATCACGACGGCATGCCCCTGTGAACCATCCGGGCTGCACGAATCGAATCAAATCGAATCGTGCGAACTGCGAACAATTCGCTAAACATCCTTGGTGTGCATTTCATCGGCGCTGCTGGCTCTTGTCGACGCCGACAAACAGAACTATAACGCTGTTATGGGGTTGCTGTGGCTGATTTCTGTGGTCGGAAGCTATGAGCTTTCTCACATCGAAAACAGTTATATGACGGTATCGGCGTGATTGATACGTGACGTCTGCCCGTGGACGCGGCATATCCCTCTCGGAAAACAATGACTCCGTCATGTCCATTTCTTGGTTTGACATGTTTTCGTTTGCAGCGTCGGTGCTCACCACGGTGACCGCGGCGTTCGAGTCGCCGGTCAGGGCCTCGACCGAGGGTCTCATCCTCGGCTGAGATGTGGGCGGTACTATGGATTCTTATCGATAAGGTTCGTGATATGCGGAGATGGTAACGATGGTGACCTTAAAGGATGTCGGCGAACTGGCCGGAGTGACCGCCACCACCGCCTCCGCGGCCCTGCGAGGCAAGGATTACGTCAAGCCCGAAACCACGCAACGCGTGCGTGACGCCGCCCGCAAACTCGGCTATAAAATCAACCTGTCTGGCCGGTCCCTGCGTTCTGGGCGGTCCGATACCATCACCTTCCTTACCTCGGGCCTCGAGGGCGACTATTTCTCCCATCTGGCCATGTGTGTGGCTGAGGAAGTGCACAAGCGCGACTCGCACATGCTCATCGAACTGTCCCGGTATCTTACCGACGACAACGATCTGTCGTACACGTTTTCGGACGGCATCATCGCCATCAATGCGCCACGTGCGGTCGATATCCTGAAGCGGCACCCGGCCGTCATGCTGGAAAACTACGACACCAGCCTGCCCGTCGACACCGTGAACGCGCCGAGCGACGCCGGCTCACGGGCGGCAATCGAACACCTTATCGCGCGTGGCTGTGCGCGCATCGGCATCGTCGGCGACAATCACGATCCCAACAATCCCAACATCATTCCCGGCTCGCGTGATATTCGTATGCGGGCCGCCAAGGAGACGATTCTCGCGGCCGGACTGCCGTTTGACGAGCGCCGTGATTTCATCAAATCCTCGTGGTCGATTGACGGCGGTATCGAGGCCGGGCGCGGCTTGGCCAAGAAAGGCAAGTGCAAGTACGACGGTCTGTACTGCCTGAACGACGGTATTGCGCTCGGTATTCTGCGTGGTCTGGCGGACGATGGCGTAAGTGTGCCGGGCGATGTGCGCGTTATCGGCTTCGACGGCCTGAGCCAGAGCATGTACAGCGTGCCGACTTTGACCACCGTGGCCACCGATTTCAAGGGCATGGCGGATACCGCGCTGACCTTGCTTATGCGGCGTATCGAGAACCTGGACGACGAGTTCTTCCCGCAGACCGTGAATGTGGGCTATAAGCTCATCGAGCGCGAATCCACTGCGGCGTAGAGTCTTTGGCCGTGTTGAGCTTCAATTGGGTGATTGGACTGGCACCAGCGGCTGATATCAGATATGCCGAAAGCAGCGATGATCGGATTTAAGTTGCTGGAGATGACAGGATGGATTGCTCTTTACCCCTTTCACCATCTTGCAATAATTCTTACATGTAAGAACTCTCTGTTAACATGTAAGAATTATTGCAAGATGGTGAAAGGGGATGCTCATGTTGCCGGCCAAAGAAAGTTTGACGGTTGAGTTCAAGAGTGAGCAGAAGCGCCCTCAATCGCATGATGAAATTGTTGACAACGTAGTGGCTCTAGCCAATACCGAAGGCGGCACACTGTATCTCGGTATTGAAGACGATGGCACTGTGACCGGCGTATGTGAAGAGCATCGCAATATCAATGGACTTGCGGCACTAATTTTCAATAAGACTGTTCCGCAGCTTCCTGCTCGCGTGACGCTCTTGTATGAGAACGAGGTGCCGATAGTCAGTATTGAGGTGGATAACAGTCAGCAAATCGTATCTACCAGTCAGGGGAAGACATTGCAGCGCCGGCTGAAAGCAGACGGCTCGCCTGAGGTCGTTCCGCTGTTTGTTTCCCAATTCATTAGCCGTTTATCTCAACAACGGTTCTACGATTTCAGCGCGCAACCTGCACCAGAGGCTCGGTTGGACGATTTGAATCCAGACTCACGGAACAAGTTGAGAAGCCATATTCGCAGTGCCAATGCGCAAAACTCGTTGTTGTCTTTTACTGATGAGGATTTCGATCGGGCACTTGAGCTGGTTGTTGATGGCCCGTATGGATTGCAGCCATCTGTTGCTGGTCTGCTCACCATTGGTTCGGTTGATGCTATTCATCGATCGGTTCCAGCCGCATCGGCTGTTTTTCAAGTGATGAAAGGCATGTCTCCAAAGGTCAATATGGATCCGTTCGTGTTGCCCTTGGTGGATATGTTTGATCGTGTAGGCGAGCTGATGGAGCCGTGGAATCCCAGCCACGAAGTCATGAGCGGCTTGATTCGGGTCGATCTGCCAGACTTCGATCGAGGGGCATTCCGTGAGGCAATGATTAACGCTTTCTGCCATCGCGATTATGCACGAATGGGTTCGGTGAGGTTCCTGGTTGATGAGGATGGGTTGACCATAGCCAACCCCGGAGGATTCATAGAGGGTGTCTCCGAAGATAACCTGCTTACTGCACAACCGCGTTCCCGCAATCCGCAGCTTGCTCTGATTCTGAAAGCTGCCGGATATGTTGAACGCACCGGACGAGGCGTGGATACCATCTATGCCGGGTCGATTGCGGCAGGCGGTTCTTTCCCGGATTATTCACAGTCCAGTGCTGAGGAAGTTATCTTGTTCTTGCGCCGCGTGGTACCTGACGAGGCATTCGTAACCATGATTGGCGACGAGGAACGTCGACGTGGGGCTCCATTGCCGGTCTGGTCACTGATTGTGCTCTCGCTGCTGCGTGAGCATCGTAGGCTTACCGTGGTCCAATTGTGCGATTTTTCTCATTTGGAGCATCGACGCATCGTGTCCGCTGTTGAGAATCTGGTGGAAGCTGGTTTGGTAGAGGGGGTCGGTAGCGGGAGCTCTCGTTCGTATATGCTGAGTGCCCGAGTGTACAAACGTTCAGAGGGGCTGGCGTCTTACGTGCGCCAGCGTGACATCGATGCCACCCGGCGCAGTGGCCTTGTTCTGGAGTTCGCCGAAAAAAATGATGGTGTCGTCACTACGGCGGATGTCATGGATTTGTTTGGCCTGAGCTATATCAGTGCATACCGGTTGTTGAAGAAGCTAGAGGATGCGGGCAAGTTGCGCCGCGAGGGGAATGGGCCGTCATCCCGATACGTGTTGGGATGATTGGCGCGCGTGAAAGTAAGTTCTTTCATCACCTTTCAATAATTCTTACATGCAAGAACTCTCTGTTTACATGTAAGAATTATTGCAAGATGATGAAAGATGCACACAAAACGGGGAAGCCCCGCTCGATGTGAGCGGGGCTTCCCCATATGCGCTGGTGTGTAGATCAGCCTGTGTTCTGCAGGCCGGCAGCGACGCCGGAGACGGTGCACAGGATGAGGTAGATGAATCCGGCCTGTTGGCTTTGCGAGAGCTCTTCCTTGTCCACCTTCTTGCGCAGCGACCTGAGGGCGAGCACCTGGGTGACGGACAGCGCGTCCACGTACGGGGAGCGGATGCGGATGGCCTGACCGAGCACGTGACGGTGCTGCAGCGGCCACTTGTCGCCGACGATGTCGAGCACCCACTTGCGGGTGAGCTCCATCTCGTTCAGCACCTTCTCGTTGAGGTCCTCGCGGTCGCCGAGGGCGAGGTACATCTTGGCGATGCGCTCGTCCGTCTTGGCGATGGACATCTCGATGTTGTCGATGAAGGTGGAGAACAGCGGCCATTCCTCATACGCCTTGCGCATGGTCTCCAGATCGCCGAACTTCTCGCATGCGGTGCCGAGACCGTACCAGGCGGCCAGGTTGATGCGGGCCTGAGCCCAGGAGAAGATCCACGGAATCGTACGCAGGTCGTCGAGCGACTTGGCGCCGAGGCCACGCTTGGCCGGGCGGGAGCCGATCGGCAGCAGGCCGATTTCGGTCAGCGGCGTGACGATCGAGAACCACGGGGCGAAGCCATCGGTGTTCAACAGGTCGAGGAAGCGGTTGTGCGCGGCCTCGTCGAGCTGAGCGGCCATATCGGCGTACTTCTCGGTCATCTCGGTGTTGCGCTTCTCCACGCTCGGCGCGGACTGCAGCAAGGTCGCCGCAGCCACGGACTCGACGTGGCGGATGGCCAGCACCGGGTTGCCGTAGCGGGCGAAGATGACCTCGCCCTGCTCGGTGAGCTTGAAGCGGCACTTGACGGAACCGACCGGCTGGGCGAGCACCGCGCGGTTGGCGGGGCCGCCGCCACGACCGACGGCGCCGCCGCGGCCATGGAACAGGGTCAGGTCGATGTCGTGCGACTCAGCCCACTTGGCGATGCGCTCCTGAGCGGAGTGCAGGGCCAGCGTGGCGGAGGTCGGGCCGGCGTCCTTCGAGGAGTCGGAGTAGCCGAGCATGACCTCGAGCTTGTTGCCGGTGGCCTTCAGACGAGCCTGGACCTCGGGGATCTTGATCATTTCCTCGAGCACATCCACCGAGTTCTGCAGATCCTCAAGCTGCTCGAACAGCGGGATCACGTCGATGGTGGGCACGTCCTCCGGGTGAGAGAAGGCCAAGCGGTTGAGCTCGTAGACATCCTTGATGTTCTGGGCGCTCTTGGTGAAGGAGATGATGTAGCGGCGGGCGGCCTTCAGACCGTTGCGCTTCTGGATGGAGCCGAGGGCGCGGAAGGTGTCGAGCACCTCGTGGGTCATCGGCTGCAGTTCGCCGCGTTCGCCGTGCAGGCCGTGCTCGCGGATGTCCGCGAGGGCGCGCGAATGCACCACGGAATGCTGACGGAACTCCATCTCGACCATGTGGAAGCCGAAGGTTTCGGCCTGCCAGATGAGGTCCTGCAGCGGGCCGTAGGCGGAGCGCTTGGCACCCGCGTCGGCCAGCGACTGCTGGACGGTCTTGAGGTCGGCGATGAAGTCGTCGCAGGTGTGGTACATGAGGTCGGCGTCGCGCTCGATGGTGTAATGCAGGCGATCGGCGATCACCAGCATCACGGCGCGGTGCAGCTCCTTGGTGGAGATCAGGGCGGCCTTGTCGGTCAGACGCTCGCTCATCTCCTTCTGGTGGCTCCACAGGATACGCAGAGCGGAGCTCGGCGGCGTGGTCTCGGCCTCCATCGTGAGGTTCCTGCCCACGGTGCGTGTGGCCTCCTCAAGGGCGGCGAGCACGTGGTCGGAGAACTTGCGGGCCACCTGACGGCTGACCTTGGCGGTGACGTTCGGGTTGCCGTCGCGGTCGGAGCCGATCCAGCTGCCCGGGTGGAAGAACGCGGGGCAAGCGGGCTCGACGAGACCGGCCTTATCGCCCAGGGCCCAGTCGTCGAAGCGACGGTAAACCTTGGGGATGGTGTTGAACAGCGTGTTGTCGAAGATGTCGAGAATTGTGTCCGCTTCCTCAACCGGGGTCGGCTTCTTCAGCGCGATTGGAGAAGTGCGGAACAGGGCGTCGATCTCGTTGTAGAGACGGCGCAGGCATTCCTTCTTATCCGAGCCGCCGAGGCGCTTGTACTCCTCAAGCAATTCGGAAACGCGGCGAATCTTGCCTTCCACGGCCTTACGACGGGCCTCAGTGGGGTGCGCCGTGAAGACGGGGTGGAATTCGAGCTGGTTGAGCAGTTCCTTGGCCTTGGCCGGGCCAGTCTCATTGATGAGCTGGTGGTAAGCGACGGTGAGCTCGTTGATCGGGTCGACCGCCTGGTCAACGGGCACGTTGTTCTCGCGCTCGTGGAGCACGGAAACGCGGTAGTTCTCCTCGGACAGGTTTGCCAGATGGAAATACGTGGCGAACGCGCGGGCCAGCAGCTGGGCGTCGTGCAACGTCATGTTGTCGATGACGTTCACGGCCTCCTTCAGGCCATCCTGGTCGGGGTTCGGATCCTTCAGCTCGGCGAAATGCTCGGCGCTGGCCTCCACCGCGTAATGACGCACGGTGTCGAACGTAGACAGCAGTTCGGGGTTGTATTCGCCCAGTACGTTACGCAGGATCTCAAGACACAGATCCATGTCGTACTTCAGGCTTTCGGGAAGATCATGCTCCTCCGGGCCCTTTCGGCCGGTCCCGGTAGTGACGATGGCGGCGTCAGCGGGAGTGATCTGTTCTTCAGGTGTTGCCATATAACCTCCTTTGCCGAATAACAGGTTGCTCGGTCTACTGGTCGTCTGCGGCTCCTCCGCAGTTGTTGAGACCAGTCGTTGCGAGCCCACAGCCCATATTCAACGTGGTTGTTGTGTGGGCAATAGTGTATCCCCGCGAAATCGCTTTTTACGTTACGAAGTCCATATAGTGCGCCAAGTTGTCCACCTATAGAGACCGAATATCGGACAGCATATGAGACACTGTCCGATTCGCGGAAGATTTGAGCGCCTTACGATTGCTGGCGGGGAAGGCAGGGAGTAGTAATGAAGGATGTGAGCGAACAGAAGAAAAAAAGTGCGCCCGAAGCGAAAGGCGCAACGGCTGTACGTAAATTCCACACCCACTCCATTCCGCTGGACATGGAAGATATTGCACGCGATTGGGAAAAACCGGTGGTGGACGCCGGTATCGCCGCCAAAGCCAGCGTGATTGTACGAGTCGGCATGTTGGACCTGGGAGCCGGCACCGGCTCCTTCCGCGTGCGTGAAATGATGCACCGCATCGCCTACCCGCTGGGCGTGCACGTACGCGCCGACGTGAACCTGACGGATATCGAGGCCACCTGCACGGATGGTCGTAACCGCATCACCGAAGTCGTGGATTTGCCGAGTACCGGCGTGAACACCGAACGTATCTGGCTGCTGGAACATTTCGCCGACTGGTTCTCCGTGAATCTCGGCAAGGGGTCGATGTATCACGTCGATTCGCAACTGTCCGATGGCGTGGTCAAGCATTTGGACGAACGTGACGCTTCGCAGTATTCGGCCGATCTGGCCAAGCGCCTGCGCGAACGTGCCAAGGTCGAGGCTGAGGCGGCCAACGGCAGCGTGGACGAGGCGCTGGATCTTGCGTCGAAAACCAAGGTACTCGTGACCTCCGTGGCCAAGTCCTTGGACGATGACAATGAAGAAGCCCACCGACTTTTGGCGGACAGCGCGGAAGTCACTCCGGTCGAAGACAAAGCGGCCGAAGAGAAGGCCTACGACGATGCCGAAGTGTTTACCGGTGACTCCAATGAGTCGGTTGAATCGGCGAACGCGGCGAACGGCGCAACCGCCGAAAGCCCTGCTGCAAGCAGTACGAAGCGTAAGAATCGCGTGCCCAAGGAATACGCCGAACACTTCAACGAGCGCTCCGACGAAGAGAAGGCCAAGGGCGGTATCACCGTGCGGCAGGCGCACGAGCGACTCGATCTGATTGAGCGCCGTAAGCCGCTGTACAAGCCGTGGTTCTCCGGTCTGGCCTCCGCCCTAGCCTGCGCGGCCTTCGTGTTCCTGCTCGGCGGCGGCCCATACGACATGATCGGTGCGTTCGTGGGCGCGGGCCTTGGCCAGTGGATGCGTCGCCGGCTGTTTGCATACCATCTGAACCAGTTCTTCGTCACCTTTGTGTGCGTGGCCGCGGCGGCGCTCGCCTGCACCGGCACCCTGCGACTCATCGGCATTTTCGACCCAGTCGCGCTCTCGCACGATACGGCCTACATCGGCGCCATGCTGTTCGTGATCCCCGGTTTCCCGCTCATCACCGGCGGACTCGACATGGCGAAAATCGACTTCCCCTCGGGCATCCAGCGCGTGGCGTACGTGCTGTGCATCATCCTGATGGCCACGCTGGCAGGCTGGGCCGTGGCCGTGATGGTGCACCTGCACCCGGAAGGCTTTGAGCCACTGGGGCTTGACCCGTGGGTCAACGGATTGCTGCGATTCGTGGCGGCGTTCGTCGGCGTGTGGGGCTTCTCCGTGCTGTTCAATTCGCCGCAGCGCATGTGCCTGACCGCCGCCCTGATCGGTGCGATCACGGACACGCTGCGCTTGGAATTGCAAGACTTCAACGTGGCACCCGAGATGGCTACCTTCATCGGCGCGTTTCTGGCGGGCATTCTGGCATCGGTGTGGCGTTCATCCGTGCGACGTGGCTGGCTACCGCCGCACCTCGGCTACCCGCGCATCTGCCTGACCGTGCCGTCGATCGTGATCATGGTGCCCGGTCTGTATATGTATCGTGCCATGTGGTACCTCGGCAGCTTCCAGACCATGAATGCGCTGGACTGGGCGTTCCGTGCGTTCATGGTGATTATCTGTCTGCCGATCGGCTTGGCGATGGCCCGCGTGGTGACCGACAAGTCCTGGCGCTACGACATCTGACCGTCATCTTGGCTCTCCTCAGGTGGGGGGAGCTCGGATAAAACAGCGTCTCAGTATGGAAACGGTGGAAGGTGCTTGAGCCCTTGTATCCACTACCATCAGGCGAAGTGCGTTGCGGCCGTATTCACGGCTGTGACGGTCTGTATGACGCCGCTCCGGCGTCAATCGCATATCAGCACATAGTTCTGCCATGGCGGTAGCCGCTTGGCGTCATGATTGAGGAGGGGCGCAGTTGGCCAACGATTTCTGGATTCTGCTGGCCATGGTCATCTATTTTGCGGCCATGCTGTCCATCGGATTCATCTACTCCAAACGCTCCAACTCCTCCTCCAAGGAATACTTTGCGGGCGGGCGCGGCGTGGGGCCGTGGCTCACGGCCCTGAGCGCCGAAGCCTCCGACATGAGCGGCTGGCTGCTGATGGGCCTGCCGGGCCTGGCCTACTTCACTGGTGCGGCCGACCCGATATGGACCGCCGTCGGACTGGCGCTCGGCACCTATCTCAACTGGAAGCTTGTGGCCCGGCGACTGCGCCGCTACTCGGTAGTGACCGACGATGCCATCACCATTCCTGACTTCTTCGCCAAGCGTTTCCATGACAAGAAGGGCGTGCTCTCCACCATCGCGGCCGTGATCATCCTGGTGTTCTTCAGCGTGTACGTGGGCAGCTGCTTCGTGACCGTGGGCAAGCTGTTCGCCACGTTGTTCGGTTTCGACTACCACGTCATGATGATCATCGGCGCGGTGGTCGTGTTCGTCTACACCGTGGTGGGCGGCTACTTGTCGGTGGTGATGACCGACTTCATTCAAGGCATGCTCATGTTCTTCGCGCTCGCGGTGGTGTTCATCGGCACCGTGGCCAGCGCGGGCGGTGTCGACAACACCGTGGAATTCCTGCGTGCCATCCCCGGCTACCTGTCCGGCACGCAGGTGGCCGCGCCCAAGCTGGACCCGGCCACCGGCCAGCAGCTCGTCGAGGCGGGCAAGGCCGTGTTCGGCGCGCCCTCCGACTACGGCATCATCACCATCATCTCCATGCTGGCGTGGGGCCTGGGTTACTTCGGTATGCCGCAGGTGCTGGTGCGCTTCCTGTCCATCCGCAGCGTGGAAGAAGTGCGCAAGTCCCGAATCATCGCCACCTCCTGGTGCGTGATTTCGCTGGGTTGCGCAGTGTGCATCGGCTTGGTGGGGCGTGCGATGATGCCCACCGAACTGCTGACCTCCACCGATGCGGAAACCATCTTCATCGTGCTGGCGCAGACCCTGCTGCCGAGCTTCATGTGCGGCGTGGTGGTCTCCGGCATTTTCGCGGCCTCGATGAGCTCCAGCTCCTCGTATCTGATCATCGGCGCTTCGGCCATGGGCGAGAACATCTTCCGCGGGCTGCTGCACCGCAAGGCCACCGACAAGCAGGTCATGATTGTGGCCAGGGTCACGCTGGTGGTCATGTTCCTGTTCGGCATTCTGGTGGCATACGACCAGAACTCGTCGATCTTCCAGGTGGTGTCTTACGCGTGGGCCGGGCTTGGTGCCTCATTCGGCCCGTTGATGCTGTGCTCGCTATACTGGCGTCGCGCCAACAAGGCCGGCGCCGTGGCCGGCATGCTGTCCGGCACGGCGGCCGTGCTGCTCTGGCACAACCTCGTCAAGCCCTTGGGCGGCGTATTCGCCATCTATGAGCTGCTGCCGGCGTTCATCATTTCGCTGCTGTTCATCGTGGTGGTTTCGTTGCTGACCGCCAAGCCGAACAAGCGCATGCTCTACGAATTCGACCACTACATGGACGATCCGCTGCCCGGCACCCTGCCGTCCGGCACCGTGCTCGTCGACGAGCCCATGGAAGCCATGGAGTCCGAGGTCCGCAGCGGCAAATGACACGTGCCTGCTGTGCGGTCGGCTCGTATGGCAGAGGAGTGGCTTTTTTGTGGTTCGGCAGGAACCATTGAGGCCAAAACGGACTTCGAGGGGCTGATTTGACGTTCTGGAGAGATCTACTTCCGTTTCAAGGGGCTGATGCCTGAGTAGACGCGGCTCCAAAACGGCGGAATGGCGTTGACGTAAGGGCATTGATACACGTGGTCTACCGGATGATCAGCCCCTTGAAACGGAAGTAGACCTCCGGCGGAGGCCAAATCAGCCCCTTGAAATGGGTTTTGAATACCGTAGCGCGGTGCGGACGGTGCGGACTGACTCTACCGGGCTTATTATTCCTGCGCCGTCGGAATAATTGGCAGCAGAGGCTCGAATTTCAGCCGTTTGTACAGTGGAATACGGCGTAGCTTTCGGACATCGCTAATTTGCTGGGTAGTTTGCCGCATCGTGAGCTGGACCGTTTTGCCCGTAACCTCCTGTATCCTTTCGGCAACTCTTCGGGCAAGGGCCTCTTCTCCCGCTTCGTCGCCAATATCTAATTTGGTGACTTGAATGTACTTCCAGCCAGCATCTTCGATCATCTGGCGGCGTCTCGCGTCATTCAGCCATTGCCCGGCATGATGAGAGCCTTCGTATTCGATACATATCTTGAATTCAGGGTATGCAAGATCGAGATATATGGGTCTGGTGTTGTTTCCTACGAATATTGGATAATTCACCTGCGGGCAATTCAGACCGTATTTCAAGAGAACCAAACGAGTTCGTGTTTCCATGGAGGAATCTGTGCCCGCGCGCGCCAAAAGTAGGGCGCGACGGCATTTGTTATACCCGCGGAACAAATACGAATTGGTGCCATTCTCTTTGTCGGCTCGCACCTGGGCCTCGGCCTCATCGAGATACAGAGAAAGGGCGTCGATGGTTGTTCTGCAGAGCCTTCGATCTCGTCGCATCATGGAATCAGCGAGAACGATGAGTTCTTCAAGTTCGAGATACGTGGAGAACATGGCCCATGTGCAAGCTGGTGAAGTGCATGTGAATTGTCCCTCGATTATGACCGTGTCTAGTGGAAAAGGCCATACAACCACTTTGACCCCCACAATGTGCCGTTTGTCATTGGCGTGTGGAACCGCAACAATGGTTGTAGTTGCAAGGCCTCTGTGTTTGCTTGATATGCGGGGTACTTCAATTGACAAAAGCTCCAACGCTGTTGTCAGGGCATAGGGTGGGCGCCATGCGCTTCGTCGTTGAACATCTGCGCACGTCTGCATTCGTTGGTACTTCTGCATTGTCAGCTCGGTCAATGCCGTTGAGCTACCCATGATGATCACCCCTTCGTGATGTTCGCTTTGTCCTCGCAGTGTAGAGTCCGGCTACCGGCCCTGTCTACCGCCCCAATTTTTCGGTGGATAAATGTGGATAAGTCGGTGGATAAACTATGGGTGTTCATCGCAGTTGCAGGCCATCCCGCAATTACATGGAACGTAGGGGTTTGCAGGCAGCCAGCGGGAATCGCCGTCGACGGCGCGATTCAACTTGGACGAATCTCCATGGCGTTCATGCAAAGGTGGCATGATGGCCGGTATGAGTAGCTTGGTGCGTATTGTCAATGCCGGTGTTCCGGGGTCTCAGGACCGCGTGGATGTGGTGCTTCGCGATGGGGTTGTTGCGTCTGTCGGCCCTGCTGGAACGGTCTCGGCTTCGGACAGCACGATGCAGACTAAGGCGCATACGACATCGTTGGAATACGCGACGAATGCCATTGCTTCTGGCAGCGTCTCAATCCCAACGTCGGCCGCCGCACCCGCCGACGAAACCACCATCGACGCCGACGGCCTGTGGGTTATTCCCGGCCTGTGGGACTGCCACACGCACTTCACGCAATGGGCTAAGACGCTGGGCCGACTGGACCTCATCAATGCCCGTTCCGCCGCCGAAGCGATGGACATGTTGCGCCGTCATCTGGATGAGCGCCGCGCCGCCGGCACGCTTGACCCAGATGCCTTCGTGGTGGGCATGCGATTCCGTCACTCGCTGTGGGCCGACGACGAGCAGCCCACACTGGCCGCAATTGACGCCGTGACCGGCGAACAGCCGGTGGCCCTCTCCAGCGCGGACATGCACTGCGGATGGGTGAATTCCGCCGCGGCCCGCAGGCTTGGCGTACATGTGGACGAATCCGGTCTGGTCGGTGAACTCGAATGGTTCAACGCCTACACCGCCTTCGACAAGGCGCCGGGCGCTGCTGAAGAGACTGACCGTCTGCTGCGCGAGGCCGAACAGGACGCCGCAAGCAAGGGCGTGGTGGGCATCCGCGATTATGAAATGGCCGAAAACATCGATACATGGATCAATCGTTTCGCGGCCGGCATTAACGGTTTGCGCGTGGACGCCGGTGTATACCCCGAGCGGTTGCGAGCCGCCATTGACGCGGGTTGGCATACCGGCAAGGAATTGCCGGGCAGCGCCGGGCTTGGCCATGTGGGCGCCATGAAGCTCATCTCGGACGGATCGCTCAACACCCGCTCCGCCTACTGCTCCACGCCGTATTCGGGCATCGAGCCGCTGACGTATGGCACGCTGAGCTACACGCCGCAGCAAATCGAAGACTATATGCGCCTAGCCACCGAGCATGGCTTCGACATTGCCTGCCACGCCATTGGCGACGAAGCGAACACCATTGCGCTCAACGCAGTCGCCGCCACGCACGCACATGGATCGATCGAGCATGCGCAGATGCTCAAACCCGTCGATATCCCGCGTTTCGCCGAGCTGGGGCTCACGGCCAGCATCCAGCCGCAGCACGCCATGGATGACCGCGACGTCATCACCCGTTTCTGGGCCAACCCGGCCGGCATCCCTTATCCGTTCAGGGCCCTCCACGACGCCGGTACCACGCTGCGCATGGGCTCGGATGCGCCCGTGGCCCCGCTGGACCCGTGGCTGGCCATTTCCGCCGCCGTGCTCGGCACCGAAAGCTCTGACCGCGAGCCGTTCCAGCCCGAGCAGTGCCTCGATGTGCATACCTCGCTGGCAGCCTCGACCGCCACTGGCCGTGACCGCCTTGCATCCGGCGACCCGGCCGATGTGGTGTTGCTGGACGCCGACCCATACGCCGCCGATACTCCGGAAGCCATGCGCGCTATGCCGCAACACGTCGTAATGACATTGCTGTGCGGGGAGCGTACGTATTGATGCAAGCCATCGGCATGAAGTGAACAGAGGTCCGTCTTGATAGCCGCGTTGCACGGAAAAACAAGAAATCCGCCCCTCGAAGTGAAGATAGGACACAGCAGACGCCGCAATACAAAAACGCCGTGTCAGTTGCCCAGTTGGGGCTGACACGGCGTCTTGCTACGAGCGGCGGGAAAATCAGTACTTCATGCCCATGGCCTCGCGCACCTGGTCGAGGGTCTCCTCGGCGATGGCGTTGGCGCGCTTGTTGCCGTCGTGCAGGATGTCACGAATGGAATCCATGTCCTTGGCCAGCTCGGCGCGGCGCTCGCGGTGCGGGGCCAGGAACTCGTTGACTGATTCGATGACGTATGCCTTGAGCGCGCCGGCGCCGGAATCACCGATCTCCTTGGCGATGTCCTTCGGGTCGCGGCCGGTCACCAGGCCGGCGGTGGTCAGCAGGGCGGAGACCTGCGGGCGGGCAACCGGGTCGAAGGTGATGCGGCGCTCGGAATCGGTCGGGCTCTTCTTGATGAGCTTGGCGGTTTCCTCGGCGGTGGCGCCCAGCATGATGGAGTTGCCGTACGACTTGCTCATCTTGCGGCCGTCGAGACCCGGAATCTCCGGTGCCTCAGACAGAATGGCGGCCGGCTCCGGGAACACCGGGTTCTTCTTGGCGTAACGCTCGTTGAAACGGCGGGCGATGGTGCGCGTGATTTCCACGTGCGGCAGGTTGTCCTTGCCGATCGGCACGACATTGGCCTTGCAGAAGAGGATGTCGCACGCCTGATGCACCGGGTAGGTGAGCAGCAGACCGGTCAGCGCGTGGCCGGACGCCTCCATCTCGGACTTCACGGTCGGGTTGCGGTGCAGCTCGGCCTCGGTGACCAAGGACAGGAACGGCAGCAGTAGCTGGTTCTCGGCCGGCACGGCGGAGTGGGTGAACATCATGGTCTTGTTCGGATCGATGCCGGCGGCCATGTAGTCGAGCACCAGGTTCAGCACGTTGTCTTGGATGTGCTCGGTGGTGTCGCGGTCGGTGATCACCTGGTAGTCGGCGATGATGATGTTCGTGTTGACGCCGCGCTCCTGCATGGCGACACGCTCACGGATCGAGCCGAAGTAGTGGCCGAGGTGCAGCCGGCCGGTCGGGCGGTCGCCGGTCAACATGGTGAAGGACGACGGCTTGGCCTCCAGCTTGGCGAGCGTTTCGTCCGAACGCTTTTTGGCCGCGAGGAAGCTCGCGCTCATCTCATTGCCTGCCGCTGTCAGTTGCTGCTCGTCGGTCATGCGAAAATCCTTTGAATATGCCCTAAATAAACGCTTTTTATGGTAAAAGTGTGAGCCGACAACGAACAAGCCACTATTAGTGGTACTCTCTATTGTTGATGAATCGAACAGCACAGTAATCGCAGGGGGTCAGATGGGCCGCGGACGTCAAAAAGCAAAACAGCAGAAAATTGCCCGAAAGCTCAAGTACCTGACCACCGATACCGACTACGATGAGCTGGCAAAAGAGCTGAGCGAGCAGGAGCCGGGAATGGGCTCTCCTGACCCGTTCGCCGACATCGATGACCAGTATGCGGACAAGGATGTGGATTCCGCTGCTGATGACCACGCTTCCGGTGCCGCCGAGGCAGCTCCCGCTACGCAGGAGGATGACCTCGACGAGTACGCCAAGTGGGCTGCCGAAGCCGCCGCAAAGGCGACCAGCGGCGAGTTCCCGGCCTCCGCGCCTGCCGCACCGAAGCCGGCCCCGCGCAAGCCGATTCCGATGCCCATGCCTTCCGCGCTCAAGCCCAAGAAGAGCTGAACGCCGGTCTTCTCGTAATAATCCCCTTGTGCTTGGTTGAGCACAAGGGGATTTGTGGTTATGGCTGATGGTGCCGCCGCTGGTGGCTTACTTACGCTTCGCGCCTCACAGCGGCAGCAGGTCGCTCAGGTCGTCGCGCTCGCCGACCGCGCTGATGTGGCCGGCGTCCTTTTCCTCTGCCCATGTGGTGATGCCGCAGGCCAGCCGCAGCCAGACTTCCGGGTCCAGCTCGATGACGTCCGGCGGGGTCAGGTTATGCGGGTCCGATTCCGGGCCGTCCAAGATTTTGACCGCCCCCCACGGCGCGACACGCACCTCCACGCCAGGGCCGGGTGCGCGCCGCTCCAGCAGAAACAGCGAGTAGCGCACGGCCATCGCCCACACCGGGCGTGGCAAGACAGGGGAGACGGTCAGACGATGTGGTGTGTTGTCCGCCAGCTCCCGGGCCGCGGCACGCCATTGCACCAGCGCGTCATGCCCGCGTTTCAGGTCTTTTTCAAGAATTACTGCCATGTATCCCATCATGGCACCGGAGCCGGAAGATCTTCCATAATGCAAACGATGGCATACGGTGTGATGCGGAATATCGGGGCATGTGCTACGCTCTAAATGAGAACGTATGCAAGAACGCTCCGCCATCGTCGTTACGGAGAGTTCATGCTTACGTTTGTGCGACGATACCTATCGCGCGGCATAATAAACACGGGCACTTATCCCGGAAGGAAAGTCAGAATGACCGAAATCACCGCACCGAAGTCTCCTGTCACGGCGGAACAATTCGCCGACGAGATTCGTGAACAACTGAAATACACTCAGAACGTCACCACCGAGCAGGCTACCCCTGCTGACGTGTATGTCGCCGCATCCAAGGCCGTGCGCAACCACCTTGCCGACTCCTGGTTCAAGACCCAGGCCGACACCGTGAACGGCAACACCAAGGCCGTCGGCTACCTGTCCGCAGAATTCCTGATGGGTAAGCAGCTGCGCAACGCGCTGCTCAACGCCGGTCTGACCGAGCAGTTCGACAAGGCCGTGGAAGCCCTCGGCTTCAAGGTCCAGGACGTCGTCGACGCCGAATACGAGCCGGGCCTCGGCAACGGCGGCCTCGGCCGTCTGGCCGCCTGCTTCATCGACTCCCTCGCCTCGCTGGGCGTGCCGGCCTTCGGCTACGGCATCCAGTACAAGTACGGCATCTTCAAGCAGGAGTTCGACAAGGACGGCAAGCAGGTCGAAACCCCGGACTACTGGCTGGCCAACGAAGAGCCGTGGGGCCACATCGACTACAACCGCGACCAGAAGGTTTCCTTCGGCGGCAAGGTCGTCGAGAACGCCGACGGCACCAAGACCTGGCAGCCCGCATGGTCCGTGCGCGCCGTGCCGGTGGACTACCTGGTCCCCGGCTACAAGTCCGGCCGCGTGAACACCCTGCGCCTGTGGAGCGCCAAGAGCTACGACGAGTTCGATCTGCTCGCCTTCAACCGCTCCGAGTACATGGAAGCCGTGACCCCGCAGGTCAAGGCCGAGAACATCTCCAAGATTCTCTACCCGGAAGACTCCACCAAGGTCGGCAAGGAACTGCGCCTTGAGCAGCAGTACTTCTTCGTCTCCGCCTCCCTGCACGACGCCATCCGCGTCTTCTACCCGGGCCAGGACAAGCCGGATCTGACGACTTTCCCGAACAAGATCGTCTTCCAGCTCAACGACACCCACCCGGTGATCGGCATCCCCGAGCTCATGCGCATCCTCATCGATGAGTACGGCTACGACTGGGATACCGCGTGGTCCATCACCACCAAGACCTTCAACTACACCTGCCACACCCTGCTGCCGGAGGCCCTTGAGGTCTGGCCGGCCAGCCTGATCGGCGAGCTGCTGCCGCGTCACCTTGAGATCATCGAGAAGATCAACGCGCAGTTCGAGGACGAGCTCAAGTCCAAGGGCGTCGACAAGAACACCATCAAGGACATGGCCATCTACACTGGCGACGCCGTGCGCATGGCCTACTTGGCCACCTACGGCGGCTCCCACGTCAACGGCGTGGCCGAGCTGCACTCCCAGCTCCTGAAGGACGTCACCCTCAAGAACTTCTCCGACGTCTACCCGGACAAGTTCACCAACGTGACCAACGGCGTGACTCCGCGTCGCTTCGTCAAGCTCGCCAACCCGCGCCTGTCCGACCTCATCACCGAGGGCCTCGGCACCGACAAGTGGCTCTCCGACCTGGAGATGCTCAAGGGCCTCGAGCCGCTGGCCAAGGACGATGAGTTCGTCAAGAAGTTCGCCGCCGTCAAGAAGGCCAACAAGCACGCATTCGTGGGCTTCGCCAAGGACCACTACGGCATCGATATCGACGAGAACACCCTGTTCAACACCATGGTCAAGCGTCTGCACGAGTACAAGCGCCAGTCTCTGAAGATTCTCGCCGTGATCTCCACCTACGCCGACATCAAGTCCGGCAAGGTCAAGGCCGAGGACATCACTCCGCGCACCGTGTTCTTCGGTGCCAAGGCCGCTCCGGGCTACTACCTGGCCAAGATGACCATCGAGCTGATCAACAACGTTTCCCGCGTGATCAGCAGCGATCCGGCCGTCAAGGGCAAGCTCGCCGTCCACATGCTGCCGAACTACAACATCGAGATGGCCCAGAACCTCATCCCGGCCACCGAGCTTGACGAGCAGATCTCCCAGGCCGGCAAGGAAGCTTCCGGTACCGGCAACATGAAGTTCGCTCTGAACGGCGCCCTGACCGTGGGTACGCTGGACGGCGCGAACGTCGAGATTCGTGAGCGCGTCGGCGCCGACAACTTCTTCCTCTTCGGCATGACGGTCGACGAGGTGGAAGCCCAGTACGCCAACGGCTACAATCCGGCCAAGTACTACGAGGCCGATCCGCGCCTGAAGCAGGCCATCGATCTGGTGGCCGACGGCACCTTCTCCAACGGCGACCGCAACGCCTACTCCCCGCTCGTGGCTGACTGGCTGACCAAGGACTGGTTCATGACCTTGGCCGATTTCTCCGCCTACATGGACATCCAGTCCGAGATCGAGGCCCTCTACGCCGACGAGCTCGAATGGAACCGCAAGGCCGTGCTCAACGTGGCCAACTCCGGCTACTTCAGCTCCGACCGCTCCATGGAAGACTATTTGGAACGTATCTGGCACACTGCTCCTCTGGCTGACTGAGTGAGCGAGTTGCTAGCGTGCGGTTTTCACGAAATCAGCCTTGACTTCGTGAAAACCGTACGCTGAGTTGGAGTAAGCGTGCGGTTTTCACGAAATGAACCTTGATTTCGTGAAGAACGTACGCTGAGCGCGACTCAGTGTACGGTTTTCACGAAGTAGGGCTTTATTTCGCGGAAACCGTACGCTGACTGAGCTACCTCTAGCCCCCTCTGATGAGGGGGATGTCAGCGAAGCTGACTGGGGGAGAGACTTCTCCCAGACGCCCAAGACATACAAGAAAGCCCCGCAATGATATATCGATCGACGATATATCATTGCGGGGCTTTCTTGTGTTGAAAGAAGAGAGGGGGTATCAGGCCTCGGCCGGAGCTTCGGCTGCGGGCTTGTCCTCATCCTCGGCCTTATTCAGACCCAGGTCGACCGGCGAGGAGCTGTTCTCCCACGGCTCCTCCCACGGATCGTAATCCGGGTTCTGCTGCTTGTAGATGTACAGGCCAACAAGCGCGGCGAGCAATCCGCCGAACAGCAGCGCGAAGAACTTCCAACCGTTAGAAGACTTGTTCTCCATGACGGCTCCTTTCCCTAGGGATCGTCTGGTCGGTATGCCCATTCAGACCGACTCTGCTCCCTATTCTAGGCCGCTGTTTGTGACGATTGGGTGGAATGACATTCGTGGGCGATTCATCCGCGCCCGTCTGCCCTTGGCCGGCTCGGCATCTTCGCGGCGCGTGGAACGCATCCGAGACCTTCGATACAGTGGGCTGCATGCATATTCCTACACAACGGGAGATTCGATACCAGTGGGAGCGCGGTGGTCCGGTGATGACCTGGGCGCTGATTGTTGCGTGCGTGGCAGTGTGGCTACTGGAGGTATTGTTGGGATTTATTGCCCCGGGCCTGAGGGCTTGGTTGATGTACCTCGGCATGGCGGCTCCGGTCAGACTGGTGGCTGAGCCGTGGACGCTCATCACCTCGATGTTCCTGCATGCGCCGAACTCGCTATTGCATATCCTGTTCAACATGATTGCTCTGTATTCCGTGGGCCCAGTGCTGGAACGAATGATCGGCCACTGGCGGTTCTTGGGACTGTATGTGATTTCCGGCCTTGGCGGCTCCCTGGGACTTATGGTGTGGGCTGCGGTGGCTCCGGGAGGCATCGGCTGGCAGATGGCAGCCTATGGGGCTTCTGGAGCCTTATTTGGCCTGTTTGCATCATTGCTGGTGGTATATCGCCGTATCGGCGCCGATATCCGCTCCATGTTGATCTGGATGGCGGTGAACTTCGCCTTGCCGTTCGTGGTCGGTGGCGTGGCGTGGCAGGCGCATGTCGGCGGCTTTGTAGTGGGTGGAATACTCACATGGCTGCTGGTGGGTGGTGTGCCGGCGTGGCGCGGTAAAAGCCTGAAATGGCGCATGCAGGTGTACGGCTGGGCCATGGTGGTGCTGGTCATTGCGTTGATTCTGTTGTGCAATATGGCCAATCCTTACGGGTGGATGAGTTTCGGCTCCCTGCACTGATATGGCTTGATATGGCTGTAAAAAAAAACGATTGATGCCGGGTATTGCGGAACATGCAGTGCCCGGCATCAGTGTATGTGCGGAAAGCGGCGATGTGGATATCGTCGTTCGGCGAGTGGGTGTGTGCCGTATGAAGATATCCACAGTAATGAGATGCGCGCAATGACGAGTTATCCACGATAATGAGTTATCCACAATGGTGACTTGTGCACAAGTGTGTAGAAAAGTGCATAAGACTGTGGATAACTTATGTGGATAAGTTAGGAATGCCGCGGTATTATTGGGTTTGTTGCAGTGGATAACTCGGGTGTATAACTGTTCCCTCGCTGTGGCGATGTATGCCAAGCCAAAGTTATGCACGAGATATACACCGAGAAACGCCGCTTATCCACCACTTATCCACATGGTTTTCCACATTCGGTGGAAAACTACATGGGTGTAATTCATCCACAGGCTGTGGATAACGTAGTGGATAAGTCGTGGATAAGTGGTGGATAGCTGTGGATGAACAGGCTAAGGCACGAAAAAGGCCGACCTCCGCATACGGGAGGTCGGCCTTTCTCATAAGAATTAAGGACAACCTAACGATAGAAAAAACAATCTACCGATAGATAAGCGCAACGAGCCGGAACTCAGCGCCATCCCATCGTCATCAGGAATCCGATCATGATCAGGGCGAAGCCGATGCCGAGGTTCCACGCACCGATGTTCGGAATCGGCCAGGAACCGGACGGGGAGAGGTAGTACACCACGCACCAAATCAGGCCGATGATCATAAACGCGCAGAACAGCGGCACGAACCAACGCGGGTTCGACTTGGTGCCCTTAATGGTTTCTTCAACGCGCTTGGTGTTCTCCGCCTGGCGGTTCATCATACGCTGCATCTGCGGGGTCAGCGTGGCCTTATCGGCAGTGGCGTTGAGCACGGCCTGCACCTGCTCCATATTCACGCCGTAAGCCGCGTCTTCCTCGGCAGAAGCGTTCTCTGCGTTCTGCTCGGTGTCTTTGCTGGCGGTCTCGTCAGCAACGGTGCTGGATGAGGTCTCGCTCTGCCAGTCCTTCTGGTTGTTCGAGTCGGTTTCGTGCAGCTCTTCGTCAGCCATCAGCATAGTCTCCATTCAATAGGCTAAAAGTCATAATAGTGGCTACACTCGAAAGCGGCGACCAGAGTCGGCAAGAAGACAGGAAATTCATGGCCAGACATGTAGGTAAGCACGGTGCACGGCACTCCCTATGGGGTGGTGTCGCGGTATTCGTCGTCATTGCCTTGACCGGTTTTCTGCTGAGCACCAACGTGAGGGTCAATCGTACGGTTGCCGCCACCAACGATACGGCCGATCTGGTGGAGCAAGGCGTGGACGAGGCCAACCAGCTGCAGCAGGACGTCAGCGATCTGACCAAACAGGTCGCCAATCTTACGGACGCGCTCAAGGCCGATGGCACCGATGGCACCGACAGCACACAGAACCAAGGCAAGGACTCCAGCAATGTGGATTCCAGCCTGATGCTGCCCGCGCTCAGCGGCAGCGGCGTAACGGTAACGCTGGATGATTCTCCGTTGTGGGAGAACGCAGTCAACAACAACGGCACGACCGCCAATATCAACGATTACGTGATCCACCAGCAGGACGTCGAATCGGTGGTGAATGCCTTGTGGGCCGGCGGTGCCGATGCGCTGATGATTATGGATCAGCGGGTGCTGTTCAATTCGGCGGTCATCTGTTCCGGCAACGTGCTGTCGTTGCACGGTAAGAAATACTCGCCGCCGTTCACCATTTCCGCGATTGGTGACCCTCAAAGACTTCGCGCAGCGTTGAACGACTCCGAAGCCATTACCATTCTTAAGCAATATGTGACCGCGTTTGGCATTGGCTACAAGGTGGAGAATGCCGAGGACCTTCAGTTCCCCGCTACCGCCGCCTTGCTGCAGCAGTTGAAATATGCCACGGTCGATACGTCAAAGACCACAGATGAGGAGCAGACTCAGCAATGAGACACGGCAGGCACAACAGCGGCGTACCGGCGCCCATTGATCTCGCGTCCGTGTCGGACGTACAGCCCTTCCCCGAGGACGATGCCGCACGAATGGCGGCAGACCCGGCCAACGCCAGTAGGGCAAGGTCCCGTCGTGCCGCAGTACGCGGCGCGTCTTCGCCCCAGCGGAGCCCGGTCTGGCAGGCACTCGGCATCTGCGCCGAACTGCTGATTACCGCTGCCGTGATTTGCGCCCTGTACATCGTCTGGCAGATGTGGTGGACCGGTGTCGAGGCGGAGCGAGCCCAGAACGAAACCACCCAGTCCGTCGACTGGAGCGACCCCAGCAACAACGGGGGAACGGTCACCATCGCCAAAGCCCAGGAGGGCGATGCGCCGGTACAGCCGAAAGACGCGAAATATGGCGACTTGATTGCGCAGATCTACATTCCGCGCTTCGGCTCCCAATGGCACCGCAACATCGTGGAAGGCACCACGCTCGAGCAGCTCAATCGCCACGGTCTGGGCCATTACGACACCACCCAGATGCCGGGGCAGGTCGGCAACTTCGCCGTCGCCGGCCACCGCAACGGCTACGGGCAGCCGTTGGGCGATGTGGACAAGTTGCAGGAAGGCGATCCCATCATCGTTCGTACCAAGGATTACTGGTACGTCTACCACTACACCCGGTACGAGATTGTGCTGCCCACGGACGTGCATGTGATCGCCCCCAATCCGGAAGACTCCACTGCCAATCCCACCAAACGCATGATCACACTGACCACCTGTGAGCCGAAATACTCCACCCCCACCCATCGATGGATCAGCTATGGTGAGTTGGCGTACTGGGCCAAAGTGTCCGACGGTGTGCCCAAAGAGCTGGCTACTACTGATTCGTCCGGTGCAGTGATGTTCTCCACCACCGAAACCCCCTCGATCGCTTCCCGCATTGGCTCGCTGGACAAGGTGGTATTCGGCGCGCTGGTAGTGTGGCTGGTTCTGTTCATTGCCGCTGCGGTGGCATGGCGCTGGCCGGTGCTGCGCGAGATTCGCGCGGGTGAGCGTCGCCGTCCGGATGCCAGCATCTATGGCGGACTGTTGCGTCTGCAGCCCGGCGTGGCACCGATTCGATGGTTGCTGCTGGCTCTGCTGCTGTTCGCAGCCGCCGCGGCGCTGTTCCAGTGGGGATTCCCTTGGGCCGCCGCCAATATCCCATTCCTACAGCAGATGTCGAACTTCGTGGCAGCGAGCTGACGGCATCCTAGTACTATGGCTTGCAGTACACGTCCCTCAAGGAGAGCCCTATGACCGATTCCGCGCATATTTTGGTGGTGGATAACTACGATTCCTTCGTCTACACGATCGTAGGCTATCTGCAAACCCTTGGCGCCACTGTTGATGTGGTGCGTAACGACGCTATCGACCCAGCCGCGCCGGGTGTACTGGACGGTTACGATGGCGTGCTGATTTCTCCCGGCCCTGGCGCTCCGGCCGAATCCGGTGCCAGTGAGGATATGATTCGCCTGTGCGCGGCCAGCGGCGTGCCGATGTTTGGTGTGTGCCTGGGCTTGCAGGCGCTCGCTGAGGTGTACGGCTGCACTGTGGACCATGCGCCCACCATCATGCATGGCAAGACCAGCTTGGTGGAACATATCGATGACGAGATTTTCGAGGGCGTGGCCAACCCCATGACCGCCACCCGCTACCATTCGTTGGCCGTCGAGCCCGATTCGGTGCCGGATACGCTGGTGGTTACCGCGTGGACGCAAGGCGACCACATTATTCAGGGCGTGCGTGTCAAGGGCAAGCCGATGTACGCCGTGCAATTCCATCCCGAATCCGTGATGACCCAGGACGGCTACCGTCTGCTGGCCAACTGGCTTAAGGTCTGCGGCCAAGACAACGCCGTGGCCAAGTCCGCCGGCCTCCAGCCCAAAGTTACGAAGTAGCTTTTCCGCGCGGCGATACTCTCCCCGGAATGTGTCGCTAGAACGAGGCTTGCGTACTGGTTTTGCGACGCTTCCCGGGATTGTTGCGCTGGGATAGCTCTTTATACAGCAAAGGGGAGGGGCGCAGAAGCCCTTCCCCTTTGTGTTGCGTGTATGTGTTGCGCTATTTGCGTTGCATATGCGCAACACATACACGCCCGGCGCTTACTTGCTACTCACCGGTTCACTCACCGGTTCCGCCCCCGTTGCCAGTACCGTTGCCACCGTCTCCGGTACCGGTACCGCCGCCAGTGCTGCCGGCCTTCGTGGTAATGGTGACGGTCGATCCCGCATCTACCTGGCTGCCAGCGCCAGGATTGATGCTGACTACCACAGCGGTGCTGCCGGTTGGACCATTGGCCTGAGCCTTGAGGCCCACGGCCTTGAGCATGAGTTCGGCGGTGACGTAGTCAGTGCCAGCGGTGATATTCGGCACAGCGACCTTCTCCTTGCCCGTGGACACCCAAATGGTGATGAACCCGCCCTGTGCGATGGAAGAGCCCGAATCAGGGCTTACACGGGTAATCAGACCGGCCTCCACCGTATCGGAGCTCTCCTGCTCCACAGTGAAGCTGAACTTGCCCTCATACTGCTGTAGCACGCTGTCCTTCGACTGACCGACCAAATTGCTCGGTACGGTGGTCATGCCGGAAGAAACATATATGGTAATGGTGGTGCCCTTGGGAACCGACTGACCGGCGGCAGGATCGGTTTTCGTCACCATATCCTTGGCGATGTCGGCGCTGTCTTCGGTTTTGACGGCGGCGTTCACCTTGAACCCGGCGCTTTCCAGAATGCTGCGCGCCTCTTCCTGGCTGCGTTCCTTGACATCCGGAACCTGAGTGGACTGCGGGCCTGCGGAGAACCACACCTTCACGGCAGATCCCTTGGCCACCTTGGAGCCGGCGTCCGGGCTCATCTTGGTGCAGGTGCCTTCCGGCTCGGTGGAGTCGGTGTCTTGCTTTTCGGTCATCTTCAAACCCGATGCCTTGAGTTTGAGCTCGATGCTGTCCTTGGATGTGGAAGCGTTGCACACCTCAGGGATGGTGACGGTGTCTTCCGAGGACTTGTTGCCGGAGCCGTTCATGGCGAACACGATGCCCACAATGACAAGCACTGCAACAATCGCTGCGATCACCGAACCGATGATGATCTTCTTGCGCTTCTTGGCCTTGGCCGCCGCCGCACGCTGCTGCGCACGGGACTGCAACGCCGCTGAGTTGGCACCATTGGCCGGTGGAATCTGCTCGAACTGACCGGTCACCGGGTTGAATGCTTGGGTGGGTTGCTGATGCGGTTCCACCGGCGTGGTGGGCAAATCACGTTCGGCTTCCTTGCGGGCCTTCATATTCGACAGGTCCGTCAACGGGTTGAACGCGGCCGCCACCGGCACGCCGCCGTTCATGTAGGTCAGGATGTCGGTCTTGAATTCGGAGGCCGTGGCATAGCGATTCTGGCGGTCCTTGGCCATGGCCTTGGCGCAGATCGAATCCCACATCTTCGGCAGCCCCGGCACCACGGCGGATGGCGGCGTGGCGACTTCGGAAACATGCTGGTAGGCGATGGCCACGGCGGAATCGCCGGTAAACGGCGGGCGGCCGGTGAGCATCTCGTAGAGCACGCAGCCGGCGGAATACAGGTCGGAACGCATGTCGACGGTCTCGCCGCGCGCCTGCTCGGGAGAAAGGTACTGTGCGGTGCCCACCACGCCCTGCGACTGGGTCATGGTGGCTGCGGAATCGTCCAGAGCGCGGGCGATGCCGAAGTCCATGACCTTGACCACGCCCTGCTCGGAAATCATGATGTTGCCGGGCTTGATATCGCGGTGGATAATGCCCATGCGATGCGAATAGTCGAGCGCGTTAAGCACGCCCAACATCACCTGTTCGCAGTCGCGCTGGCTGAGTGCGCCGTTGACCTTGATGATGTCGCGCAGGGTCTGGCCCTTGACGTATTCCATGACGATGTATGGCAGACGCTCGGCATCGCCGCTTTCGGAAGAAACCAGTTCTTCTCCCGAATCGTAGATGTTCACGATGTTCGGGTTGTTCATCTGGGCCACGGCGTGTGCTTCGCGGCGGAAACGGGCCAGGAAGATGTCGTCGTTGGCCAGATCGGCGCGCATGATTTTCACGGCCACGGTACGGCCCAGACGGGTGTCAAGAGCCACGTGGACCTCGGCCATGCCGCCACGACCGATGAGCTGGCCAAGCTGGTAGCGTCCGCCGGCCAATGCGGTGGGCATACTGGTGCTCATTGCTTATTCCCTCCCAATCTTGAGGCCGGGGCCTCCAAAACAATGCGTGGCGTGCTGGTCACTCGGCGCGGCAGTCGATTGCCGGACGTGGCCATGGCGGTGTCGGCCATTTCGGTCTGCTGATCCAGCAGACGGCGTTCGATGCGTGCCAGCGTACGGGACACCACCAGCGCGTCTTTCGGGCGATCCAACGGGTCCTTGGCCAGCATTGACATGACAAATTCGCGTAACTGGACGTCCACCGAGTCCGGCAGCGGAGGCACGGGATTGTTCACGTGCGCTGCGGCGATATCGACCGGAGTGGTGCCGGTGAACGGACGATGCCCGGCAAGGCCCTCGTACGCCACTACGCCCAGTGAATAGATGTCCGATTGCGGCGTGGCCTGCTGGCCCTGCGCCTGCTCGGGGGAGATGTATTGTGCGGTGCCCACCACCATGCCGTCCTGGGTGATCTGGCCCTGACCCGTGGAGTAGCTCACACCGAAATCGGTGATTTTCACTTCGCCGGTGTCGGAAACCATGATGTTGGCCGGCTTGACGTCACGATGAATCACGCCGTGCGAGTGGGCCACGAACAGGCCTCGCGCGGTCTGAATCAGGATGGGCAGCAGTTCGATGGGATCCATCGCGCCCTTGCTGTGGAACAGGTCCGCCAACGATTTCGAGGGGACGTATTCCATAATCAGAAAGCCGATGCCGTCATGCTCGTAGTATTCGAACAACGCAGCGATATTCGGATGCGCCAGATTGGCGGAATTATGGGCTTCGGCACGCAGACGGCGTAGCTTGGCCTCGGCGTTGGTCATGTCCGAGCGCAGCGCCTTGATGGCCACTTCACGGCCGAGCTGAATATCGTAGCCTTTCCAGACCTCGCCCATACCGCCTTGCGCAAGACGCGAATCAAGACGATATCGGCGGTGAATAAGCTGTCCTTCGATAAGTTTCACTGCTGCAAAGCCTCCTGCATCATCGCGCGCATGATCGGGCCAGCGGCGAGCGAACCGTGTACATCTGTGTTATGCACCAACACCGCGACGGCGATTTGCGGATCGTCCGCCGGCGCGAAACCGATCGCCCAGCCGTCGATGGCAGAGTTGTCGATACCGATTTGTGCGGTACCGGTTTTGGCCGCCACCTTGATGCCGTCGATGGCCAGCTGCGGATTGGCCTCGGACACCACGCTTTCCATCATCGTGGTGAGCTTGTCTACGGAATCCTTGCTGAACGCATTGGCCATGGTCTGCGGCTTGGTCTGCGAAAGCACGGTGAGATCGGCGGCGCGCACACGATCGACCAGCGTGGGCTGCATCAGTTTGCCGTTGTTGGCGATTGCCTGCGCGACCATCGCCATCTGCAACGGCGTGGCCGTGGTGTCGCCTTGGCCGATGGACGCCAGCGCAAGCTTGTCGTCGGTCGGATCAGAGGGGAATGTGGACGCGGTGGCCGTCATCGGGGTGCCCGTGGATTCGGTGCCGTCAATGGTGATGGTGCTGCCGAAACCAAGCTTGGTGGCCATGTCCGAAACCTTGCTCGCGCCGAGTTTCACGCCAAGCTGGGCGAACGCGGTATTGGACGACCATGCGACGGCCTCTTGCAGGGAGATCTGCCCGTTGACGCCATCGCCCGGTGCCTCGTCGTTCGGCAACTGTGTGGCGGTTCCCGGCAAGGTATAGCTGGCGCCCGCAGGAATCTTCGTGTCCGTCTGATAATCGCCGGTTTCCAGCGCAGCCGAGGCGACGATGGTCTTGAACGTGGACCCTGGTGGGTACAGCTGCGAGGTGGCACGGTTGATTAGTGGGCTATTTAGTGGGCTATTTTGGCCCGCAGAAAGTTCGTTGTAGGCCTGAGACGCGGCTTTGGTGTCATGGGTCGCCAGTTTGTTCGGATCATAACTGGGCGTGCTCACCATGGCGAGGATACGACCGGTGCTGACTTCGATGGCCACCGCCGCACCATCGCGCGTACCGAGCTGATCGTAGGCAACCTGCTGCAGCTTGGGGTCGATGGAGGTTTCGATGGACGCGCCCTGATTCGTAGCGCCGGTGAGCATGGCCTTGGCCCGCTGCCAGATCAATGAATCGGCCTCACCGTTGAGCAGCATGCTGCGGGAGGCTTCCAGGCCGCGATCGGCGGTCTGGTTGATGGAGAAGAAGCCGGTGACCGGAGCATACAGCGGACCGTTGGAATAGGTACGCAGGTATTTGAATGCGTCGTTGACCGGTTCGGATTTGGCCATGACCGTGCCGTCCGAGGCCAGGATGGCACCGCGGTAGGCACCGAGCTGGTGGTACAGCGAACGGGCGTTGCGCGGATCGTTGTTCAGCGCGTTGGCCCGTACCGCCATGATGATGGTGGACGACAGGCCGAGAATCACGAACAGCGCTACCACGGCGGTGAAAAGCTGACGAAGATATTTGTTCATACGCGAGTGCCTCCGTTAACGGGAGGAAGCGGGGGAATCGTACCGGTAGGCGTGTACGGTTCATCGGCTTCGGCATACGACGGAGTGGTGGTATCCACGATGGGGTCGTCAAACGATTCCGACTCGGACTGCGACGCCGTAGCCGACGCGCTGCGAGGCTGAACGATCGGCTCAGTGGCGCGGGCCCGGGCCTCAAGTTCCTTGTTGCGCAGCACGGCCAAAGCCTCGTACTGGAACGTATCCGAGGTCAGCTCCGGCTCGGGCGCATTGGCCGAGTTCGAGATGATGATGAGCAGGGTCGCGAGAATATAGTTGGCGATCAGACTGGAGCCACCGGCCGCCATATAGGGCAGGGTCAGACCGGTCAGAGGAATCACCAGCGTGATGCCGCCGACCACGGTGAACACCTGGAAGGCCATGGTGAACACCAGTCCGGAAGCGAGCAGCTTGCCGAAGCCATCCTTGATTTTCATGGCGGTGATAAAGCCGGAGGCAATGATGAGCAGGTAGAGCATCAAAATGGCCAGGACGCCCATCAGACCGAGTTCCTCGCCCAGAGAGGCGTAGATGAAATCGGAGTTCGCAAACGTAACGAGCGAAGGATGGCCTTGGCCGAGACCGGTGCCGAGCATGCCGCCTGATGCCAGGCCGAAAATGCCGGTGACCAGCTGCCAGGAGCCGCCGGGGGTCTTGTTGTATTGCTCGTTGCTGAACGGGTGCAGCCAGGCATCGACTCGCTGACCCACGTGGCTGAACATGCCTGCGGCCAGCACGGCACCCGCGGCGAACGCGATCAGACCGATGATGATCCAGCTTTTACGGCCGGTGGCCGTGTACAGCATGGCCACGAACATGGCGAAGAACATAAGCGAGGTGCCCAGATCATGCTGCATGATGAGCACGCCCATCGAGGCGATCCACACCACGATGATCGGGCCGAGATCCTTGATACGCGGCAGCTGCAGACCGAGCATCTTCTTACCGCCCACGGCCAGCTGGTCGCGATGGTCGAACAGGTAGGCGGCGAAGAAGAACGCAAGGAACAGCTTGGCGAACTCGCCCGGCTGGAACTGGCCCAGTCCCGGAATCCTGATCCAAATGCGCGCGCCGTTCACTTCCTGGCCGACAAACGGCAGCATCGGGGCGAGCAGCAGCACCAAGCCCACCACCATCGACACGTAGGAGAAGCGCCGCAGCACGCGGTAGTCCTTCAGGAAGATGATGAGCAGCGCGGAAAGCACGATGGCGATGCACAGCCAGATCAGCTGACGTTGGGCAACCGCCCAACCTTCGCTCTGGTCAATGCGAGCGATCATGGTCACGCCGGTGGCGGTCAGCAGTAGCACGCAAGGCAGAATCGACTGGCTGGCGTACGGCTGGAAGCGCACAATCAGCCCCCACAGCACCAGAAACAGCACTACGGCCAATGCCAGCATGCCGGCGTATTGCATAGGGAATTCGCCGGCGGTGCGCTGGAACATCTGGATGAACGCCAACGCACTGATTGCCATGGCAATCAGCAACAAAGAAATCTGACGTAGACGGGTAACGATCATTGAGAATCTCCCGTGGCCGCGTTGTCGGCCGCTCCGATACCGGATTTATCCGAGGAATCGGATGAGCTTGACGAACCGGACTTGTCTGACGAGGAGCCGGACTGGCTGGACGAATCCTCGGTGCTGTCCTTGGAATCGCTCTGGGAGCTGTCTTTGGAACTGTCCGGGGAATTGGACGCCTCGGCCTTCTTGGCGGCGTCGGCTTCCTGCTGCTTGGCCAGTTTGCGCATTTCGGTGCGGATAATACCCACATGCGACTGCGCTTCGTCCAACGAACCGACTGTGATGCCTTGGCTCAGCTGGTCACGCCATGTCTGAGGCAGGTCCGCGGTGGCGATATTGGTGGTCTGCACTTCGTGCGAAAGCTCAAGTCCAAAGAGATTGGTCGGCACGCCACGATAAATGGCCACGGTGCCGTTGCTATCTCCCACGTAGTAGTGCGTCTGGCTCCACGTGTACGCGCCCCAGCCAGCGCCGGCCAATGCCAGCACGGCAAGAATGCAGGTAATAATCACCGCAAGCTTATTGCGGCGCTTCTTGGTGCGCGTGGCCTTCTTCTGCTCGACCTGCTCATCGCGGATGGCTTTGGCCACATCCGGGTCGTTGGGGTCGGCGGACAGGCGCCCATCCGGCTTTTGCACCACCGGAATCTCACCGGTATCGGGATTGGCTCGTTCACCGGTCTCCTCGCGGACGGTGGACGGCTGCACCACGCGTGTGGACGACGGTTTGGCCGTGGTTTGCGCGGTCTCCGCCTCGTGCGCGCTGGCGGGCTGAATCAATGCTGCGGCGCGCTGGGCGGGGGAATCATCCTCACGCAGTGCGGGCGCGGTAGCCACCGGCTCGTTGACGATGTCGGCAATCGGCTCAAGATTACGGCTGGCGGCACCGCCGACCAACGGCGTTTGGTGCGGCAGGTCGAACGCATCGGCATCCAACGCCAACGTGGCATCCGCAATAACGGCCGTGACATTATCGGTGCTGCCCGCCCGCAGCGCCATCTGCACCAGACGCTGCGCGCATTCGCCCTGATCGGACAGCGTGGTCATCGTCTCTTCGATGGTGGAATCTTCCAGCACACCGCACAGGCCGTCCGAGCACAGTAGCCAACGGTCGGCGGGGTGGGCTCGGCGAACCGAAATATCCGGGCGCGGGTCAATGTCAAAGTCGCCAAGCACGCGCATCACGACGTTGCGCTGCGGGTGGTTCTTGGCTTCGGACGGGGTGATACGACCGGTGTTGATGAGGTGCTGCACGTAGCTGTGGTCGCACGTGATGCGGCTCAGGTGTCCGTCGCGCAGCAGGTAGGCGCGCGAATCGCCGATATGGGCGATGACCCAGTAGCCGGCCACCAATGCCACTGCGGTAACGGTGGTGCCCATGCCGGCAAGCTTGCGTTCGCGCTTGGCCTTGCCGACGATGGCGTCATGCGCGGCCATAACGGAGGTCTCCATCATGCGGGAGATCGTCTCGACGTTGCCACCGGTGTCGTCCTGCTCGATGTGGGCCAGTGACCGGATGGCGATGGAGGATGCCGTATCGCCGCCGGCGTGACCGCCCATGCCGTCGCACATGGCGATGAGATGCTCGCCGGCGAAGGAGGAATCCTGATTGTTCGCGCGCACGGTGCCCACATCGGACACCGTGGTGGAATACAGGAACAGCGGTTGTGAAGCGGCGGATTTTGGCATGCGGCTACCTCAGTTCGAAGGTGGTGGCGCCGATGCGCACAGGAATACGAGCGGGCAGAATGGTGGGGCGGTTGATGCGCTGCTGGTTGACCACGGTGCCATTGGTGGAGTTCAGGTCTTCAATGGCCCACTGCCCGGAGCGCGTGTCACGGTAGACACGGGCATGGTGGGAAGACACGAATTCGTCATCGAGCACCACGGTGTTCGAGGCGGCGCGGCCAAGCGTGATGTCGGCTTCGGCCAGCGGCACGGAGCTGCCGGCAAGCGGACCATCGATGATGACCAACAGGGTAGGCTGCGCCGAGGCGGCGGACGACGCGGAAGCGCTGGGCTGGCGATGCGGGCGCGGCGCAGCTGCCTGCGGCGTTTCGGCCTTGGCCTTATGCACTTCACGCTCACGGCGACGACGCGCGCGCGAAGGTCGCGGACTGAACGTCTCGATGTCCTTGCGCAGCGAACGTACGGCCAGCCAGATGAATATCCACAGCAGGATCAGGAATCCATACTTGAGCAGGGCGAATGTCAGTTCGGTCATAAGTGGACGACTTTCGGGCGTGTGCTCGACTACTCCTGGGCTTGGGCGGAGGCCCAGTACAGGATGCGGGTACGGCCGATGGTGATGGTGTTGCCGTCGAGCAGCGTGGCGGCGGGCACTTGGTGGCCCTCCACGTACGTGCCGTTGGTCGAACCCAGGTCGCGGGCGATCACGCCGTTATCCGTGATGTCGATTTCCAGGTGCTTGCGGGAGATGCCCGGATCGTCGATGACGATATCGCAACCGGAACCGCGGCCGATTACCGTCTTGTCTTTGGTGAGCAGGTACTGGTTGCCGTTCACCTCGAGCACCGGGCTATCCTCGGTCTGCGCATCGGTGGTGACCGGCACGGCATTGCCCTGCACGGATTCGGAGGTGAGGTTGAAGTTGCCCTTGGACAGGTCAAGGTCTTCCTCGAAGATCACGATCACCGGGCCCACGAAGGCGTAATGCTGGCTCTTCGCGTACTCGGTGAGGTTATCGGCCAGTTCGTTGGCCAGGGTCTCGCTACCCCATGCCTCGATACGGTCGAAGTCAGGAGTACTGAGCTTGAAACGGTATTCATTCGGGGCCACCGTGCGGTCACGGCCCACGGGCATGGCCTCGGCGTCAATCTCGCGCTCCAGGGCGCTGGAAAGATCGACAGGCTGCAGGTCTTTGGAGCCAAACTTGGCGAATACTCCGTTGACTGCACCCTCCACGCTTTTTTCAAAACGGTCGAGAACGCTCATAGTCCTCCCTTTCTAATCTTCACCCATCCTACGCGGTGATGGGAATATGAGACAAAAAACCGGTCTTTCACATGACGATGAGTGCAAAATATCCAAAAATTCAGGGCGGAAATGGGTGCGGCGCACCACCCGAGGTGCTTTACCGGTGGAGCACCTCGGGTGGGATGCGCGTGTTATCGATCTGTCAGGCCAGCGCGTCGCGCAGGAAATCGCGCTGGAGGGTGAGCAGGTTTTCGGCCACGGTCTCGTCATTGGTCATATGGGTGATGCCCGTCAACGGCAGGAAGGTGTGCGGGCGACCCGCCGCCATCAGGGCTTGCGAGAGGCGCAGGCTGTGGGCGATGGTGACGTTGTCGTCGGCGAAACCGTGGATCAGCATAAGCGGGCGCTCGAGTTTCGGTGCGTCCTGCACGATGCCGTTTCGGTAGTAGACATCCGGGTCGAGGCCCAGATAGCGCTCGGTGTAGTGCGTGTCGTACAGCGTCCAGTCGGTGGGCGGGGCGCCGGCGCATGCGGCCTTGAACACGTTCGGCGCGTCCAGCACGGCCAGTGCGGACAGGAAGCCGCCGTACGACCAGCCGATCATGCACACCTTGTCGAGGTCCGGCATGGGAATCGCCTCCCGCTGGCGGGAGGTGGCGCGAAGCGCCGGTGGGTGGTTCTCGGCGTCTGCCTGATCGCCCGCAGCCGGCTGTGCCGCACGTGATTCCACATCGGCGTTGAGCCGGGCGACGGCCTCGGGCAGGGCGTTGACGGCCTCGACCTGATCGGCCAGCGTTACGTCCTTCATATCCTCGAAGATCTCGCGGTCCCATGCCGGGCCGCGGCCGGTGGTGCCACGGCCGTCTGCCGTGACCACCAGGAAGCCTTGGTCGGCCCACCACTGGCCCTCCCAGTAGAAGGACTGCGAGGCGATGACCTGCTGGAAGCCGGGCCCGCCGTACGGCTTCATCAGCACCGGCAGCTTCTCGGCGTGCGCGTACGGGCTTTCCGGGCTCGGCGCGATGATCGCCGTGTACAGCTGGTGCTCGCCCAGTCGCGTAAACGTGACGTTCGGTGTAAAGCCGGGTTCGGCCGCCGTGGACGCGATAGTGGCGCTCTGTTCTCCCAGAATATGCCGCATCTGGGCGCGGGCGGAACGCATATCGCGGCCGGAGACCACGATGCCGCGCTCGCCGCGCGAGGCGGTCCACTGGCCGGGATCGGTCGTGACCGGCGTGATCGTGCCGTTGTAATCGATACTCACCACGTCGAAACTGCGGGCGTCGTGGTCGCCGAATACGGACTCGGTGGCGGCCGCATCGGCCCAAGCGTCCGGCACCTCAGGCGCGATTTCGGGCGCGCGCTGCACCACGGCCAGCACATCCTCGTCGGTCACGGCGAGCACCGTGCGCACGTTCCAGCCAGCCGGCGTGAACGGGCGGCCGTCCATTGTCAGACGGTTGGCGTCCGTGGCCATATCGTTGAGCGAGCACACCAGACGACCATCCGGCGTGTAGGCGGGCGTGCCGTGAACCAGGTCGATCCACTGCTCGTTCGCGTGCTCCTCAAGCACACGCGTGGCACCCAGCGCGGCCCCATCCGCCGCGACTGCCACCTCAAGCACCTGATCGCGGGTCTGACGGCGGTTCTGCACCAGCACCAGCGGATCGTGGCCGCGACGCCAGTTCACGGCGGCCACATACTCGTACGCCTCGCGATCCCAATCCACATCGGCGTTGCCGGTGATGCCTGCGTACCGGTCGTTCTCATCGAACGCCAGCGTGATCACGGTCAGATACACGTCGGCATTGCGGGTCAGCGCGCGCGGGTAACGGCGGCCGGCGTCCGGCTTCTCGGGGTCAGCCGGATCGCTGATGTGCCAGGTCGGCTCGTCGGCGGTGTCGAAGGACTCGAACAGCACGTGCTGCGAATCCGGGGCCCACCAGAAGCCGTCGTATCGGTCCATCTCCTCGCCGGCCACGAACTCGGCCAGACCGATTTTCCACGTGTTTTCGGCCGGATTGCCGTCCTCATCCTCCACGCTCACGCCGTAGACGGCGGTGATGCGGTCACCTAGTTCGCCGCCGATATCGACCAGCATCAGGTAGCTGCCCGTGGTGTACAGCACATGTTCGCCATCCGGGGCGATGCGCGGGTTCAGCACCGGCGTGTACATCGCCGGGTCCTCATCGAGCCATTCGCCGGCCAGTTCACGGGTGTGCGGCTCGGGTGCGCCGGTCTCGTCATTCCAATCGATGTCGGTCAGGAACAGGCGGCCGTTGATGGTGAACACGATGCGATTGCCGTCGTCATCTGCGGAGTATCCGACGATGCCGGTGCCGCCTTCGCGCGCACGCTCGCGGCGGGCCTTCTCCTCGGCCGGCACGTCCTCGCTGTCGGCGGTTGCGCCCAGCAGTTCGCGCGGGTCGGCCAGCTTGGTCTCATGGTGTTCGCCGGACTCGTCGAACCAGCTCAGCCACAGTGCGGTCACCAGATCCTCGGGGCCGTCGGAGCGCAGGAACAGGGCCCGCGAGCCGTCGCCCACGGTCTGTGCGGAGCGCGGTGCGCCGCAGCCGAAGCGCAGCGTGCGCGCCCGGAGGCGTGGGAAATGCTTGATTGCGTCATTGACATCATTGGTTTCGCTCATACCTCACAACCTACGCGCCTGTGCGGTCAGTGGCGCGCAGGCTTGCGACGCATTCCCGGGAATGTGTCGTGGTGTGGGTGCGAGGTGTGGGCGTGAGGCTTGTCCTAAGATGGGAGCCATGCAGGTGACGATGATCGACGAAAACAAGTACGCCGAAACGATGACCGACGTGGTGCTGCCCGCGCTCGAACAATGCTGCGAGGAGGGCTGGTTCGATCCGTCCGCCGCCGAACGTTCGGCCGGGATCGAGCCGCTGTCCGGCATTATGGACACCGGCGGCCGCTCGGGCCAGCTGCACTACCTGTGCTACGACTCCGCCAAATTCGACGCGATTCGCGAGCAAGGCGCCACCGCCACCTTCCGCGGGGCCATCGTCATCAGCCACGGCTTCACCGAGTTCGCCGAAAAGTACGACGAGCTCGTCTGGTACTTCCTGCTTGCCGGCTACTCGGTGTGTGTACTCGAGCATCGCGGCCACGGCAAGTCCGCGCGCGACGTGGACAACCGCTGCATGGTGTGGATTGATGACTGGCAGCGCTACGTGGCCGATCTGGCCGGCTTCGCCGAAACCATCGGCCAGCAGTACGCGGCCGGCATGCCGCTGAACCTGTTCTGCCATTCGATGGGCGGCGGCATCGGCGCGGCCGTGTTGGAGCGATACCCCACCCTGTTCGACAAAGCGGTGCTCTCCGCCCCGATGGTCGCCCCCGCCACCGGCATGCCGCTGGGCGTGGCCCGTGTGCTGGTCGGCGCGCTGTGCGGACTCGGCTTCGGCAAGAAGCGCGTGTTCGGGCAGTCGGGCTTCACGCCGGAATTCTCGATGGAAGGCAACGAGGGCGCTTCCGAAGCGCGTGAACGCTGGTACTTCAAGCTGCGTTGCGAGAATAGCGAATACCAGACCTACTGCGCGGCGTTCGAATGGGTGCGCCAAGCGTTGAAGCTCAACCGGGCCATACTGAATCCGTCCGCCTGCGCCGAAGTGGAGACGCCGGTGCTGCTCTTCCAGTCCGGACGCGACATCTGGGTACTCAATAAGCCGCAGAATCACTTCGTCCAACTGGTCAAGGACGGCGGCGGCGAGGCGAACATCGTGCGCTTCCCCGAATCGCGCCACGAAATCTTCTCCATGCCCAACAGCACTTACAAGCCCTACCTCGAAAAGATCCTCGGCTTCTACGACGACCCCATGATTGCCTGCGCCGCGTACTGATGTAGCTCTTCACCCATTGTTCACCGTGCGGTCACCTTGTGGCCCGGCCCGCTTTAGATGGCGGGAGAGCCATGGAATTATGGGCATAATGTCTTCTCTCCGCCGCCGCGCCGCCGCGGTTGCGGCCGCGGCATGTGCCGGCGTGCTCGCGTTGACCGGTTGCACGGCGTTCAATAATTCCGATGACGGCACAGCGGACGGCAACGGCACGTCCGCCACCACGCAGACCTTCCAGCCGTCCGGCGGCAAACCGACTGCCACCCTGAGCATTGCCTCCGGCTCCGAAAACAAGGAAGTCGCCGTCGCCATCCAGAAAGCGGCCGACCAATCCAACGTAGCCGTGACGATGCACTACATGGGTTCGCTGGAGATTATGAACGCGCTCAAGGCCGGCGGCCAGGATCACGACGCCGTCTGGCCTGCCTCCTCGATGTGGATTTCGATGGGAGACACCAAGCACATCGTCAAAGACGCGGCCAGCACCTCCACCACGCCGATCGTGTTCGGCATCGCCAAATCCAAGGCCGTCAAACTCGGCTGGGCTGACGACACCGGCGCCACCAAGCCCGTCTCCACCGCGGACATCCTCGCCGCGGTCAGCGACGGCAAACTCACGTTCTCCATGACCTCCGCCACGGTGATCGACAGCGCGCTCAACGTCTACCAGACCGCGCTCAGGAAACCCAGCTGGACCATTTGGGTGGTCGATTACTCCGGTTCGATGTCTGGAGAGGGCAAGAACGGCGTGGTCAAAGGCCTGAACGCGGCGCTCGACCCGGACCAGGCCAAGAAGTCGTACATCGAGCCCGCCAGCGGCGACGTGAACATTCTCATCCCGTTTGAAACCGAGGCCCACCGCCCGGTCAAGGCCACTGGCACAAGCACCAGCGACCTGCTGCATGAGGCCGATGCCACCGATGCCAGCGGCGGCACCGATATCTATGAAGGCCTGCTGAGCGCGCTCGACGAGCTGCCCAGCGAGTCGGAAGCCTCGCAATACACCACCGCCATCGTGCTCATGACCGACGGCCGCTCCAACTCCGATCATCAGGACGAATTCGAAAGCGCCTATAAGTCGCGCGGCCGTGATCTGCCGATCTTCTCCATCATGTTCGGCGATGCCGATCCCAGCCAGCTGAAGTCTCTCGCCACCCTGAGCAACGCCAAGGTATTCGACGGCCGCTCCGGCGACCTCGCCGCCGTCTTCCGCCAAGCCAAGGGCTTCAACTGATGCTCCAGGTAATCTGTGGATTCGTTGTCGGACTGCTGCTCGCCGGGCTCGGTTTCGGACTGGTCGGCGGCGGAGTGCCCGGCCTGATCGTGGCCGTGGTACTGGCCGCACTTGGGTATATCGCCGCCTCCACGCTCACCGAGCCGGAGCGACGCATCGGCAAAATGCTGGTTTCCGCCTTGCCCAACGGTCAGAAGACCGCCGATACGATCGACGCGGCGAACGCTCGACTCAACTCGATCGCCATGCTCACCAAGCAAGTACGTGACCCAGCCGTCAAAGCCGAAGCCAACGACTTCATCGCCGCTACCAAAGATTGAGTGCAATACGTGACCCGAGACACCTCCGCCTACCCGACGTTGCTCCACTACATCACCGTGTACGGCGAGCAGACCGAGAAACTGTTGCGCTCCTACGTGGACGTGGAAAGTTCCGGCGCACGCGATCAGATAGCCACGGCACGAATCGAAACCATCGAGGCGCTGCAAGTGCTCGAACAGACCGCCGCCGGCGAACTCAGCCGGGCGGTAAGCGCCAAGACGTTGGGCATTACGGCCGACTCCGACGCCATCCAACGGTTGGCCCGCATGGATGGATACGACGACGTCGCACCTTCGCCTGTGCCTTCCTCGGCTGCCGATGAAGGACGGCATGCACCCAGTCAGGGCCCGGCTCACCAGTCGGACCAGAAAACGGACGCACAATGAAACTCTCCAAATCAAAAATCATCGGACTGATCGCCCTGCTTGCGGTAGTGGGCGTGGTCTGCGGCACGCTGGTGTGGCGGCAATCGCAACCAGCGCCGGCCGAACCGACCGAACAGGTGAGCATCACCGGCTACCTGGGCGGCGAGAAAATCGGCCTGTTCGATGACGCCAAGTTCAAGGCGCTCGCCGCCAAGCAAGGCATTGCCATCGACTATCGCAAGGCCGGATCGCTGGCCATGATGGATGCGGACCGGAAAGGCATGGATTACCTGTTCCCCTCCTCGCGCGCGGCCGTCGAATACGGCAATGCGAAAGGCGTCAAGGCCCCCCCAAAGCGACATCGTCTTCAACTCACCGATTGTGCTATACACGCACAAGGCCGTGGCGGACGGGCTCGTGAACGGCGGACTTGTGACCAAGGACGATTCTGGCGCGTACCACATGGATATGGCCAAAGCCGTGGACGCGATGGTCGCCAACACAACATGGCCGACGTCGGATACACGGCAGGCTACGGGCAGTTCCGCATCGACTCGACCGATCCGGTGAAGTCGAACTCAGGCAACGAATACGCGGCGCTTCTTGCCACGGTGCTCAACGGCGGGCAGCCGGCCATGGTCGATTCGGTGGCGCGCGACGGCAAGACCATCGCCTCCATCTTCGCCAAATCCGGCTGGATGGAGACCTCTTCCGAGGATTCGTTCAACCAGTTCCTGACCTTGGGCGTGGGCTCCAAGCCGATGATGGTGGGCTACGAATCGCAGCTGCTTGATTTGGCCGTGAACCAGCCGGATGCGTTCAAGCAGATCAAGGACGACGTGGTCATCGTCTACCCGACGCCGACCGTGTGGAGCACCCACACGCTGATGGCCTTGGACGAGAAAAGGCGGCACACTGCTGAACCTGTTGAAAACACCGGCGGTGCAGAAGCTGGCGTGGGAGCGCCATGGCTTCCGCGCGGCCAACTTCGCCGGCACCGATTCGATCAGCCGATTCGGCGTGGCCGGCACGCTCGACCAGATCCCGGCCGTATCCGAACTGCCCAACAACGATGCCATGCAACACCTCATCACCACCCTCCAATCCGCGCAAGCCAAACTCGTGGCCGACATCTCCATGTACGACACGATGTACACGCAGAACGCCCAGCAATACCGCGAGCTGAAAATGACCGTACTGGCCGGCAAGAAGGCGCTCGCCGACTTCAACGCCAACCAGCTGCCAGCGCTGGAGGCCGAGGCCGCCGCCAGTGGCGACGCCATGCAGGCGCAAGTGCTGAAGAACTTCAAGTCCAAGCTCGACCGTTTTGCCAAGCGACTCGACGACCTCGACCGCATCAGCGTGGTTACCTTGCAGACCGCGCCGCAGATCAAAATCATCCAGAACGCGGACCAGACCATCGTGGACAAGATCGACACCACCATCTCCACCACGATTCCGGTGTGGAAGAGTCAGATGGTGATCGCGCTGGGCCTGTCCAACCAGCGCAAGGCTCTCGACCTGCAGAACAAGGCCGACGAAGTGACCAACAAGCTGCTGGCGCGTAACGCGGCCGCCCTGCACAAGGGTGCAGTGGACGCGGAAAAGGCCAACCAGCGTTCCGTGGTGGAAATCGACACGCTGGAGAAGATCAACGCCGAACTCGTCGCCACCCTGAAGGAGACCGTGCAGATCCAGAAGGAAGGCGAGGCCAACCGCGAGGCCGCCCAGGTCAAGATGCGCCAAATCGAGTCCGACCTCAAAAACGCCTTGCTCGAAAACGCCCAGCAGATGTGAGCCGTTCGCGCGCCAGCATGCTCCCGTTGGCGGAGTTTGCGGGAACGTGCAACCATGCTCCCGTTGGCAGAGGTATATGAGTACGCCTACTGGTGTGCGTATATATGCTCCCGCTGGCGGGAGCTGGCAGCCGTAAGACTGGCTGAGGGTGGTCACGGCGCTCGGCTCGGCCGGCTTTACCGGCAGCCATTCCCGCCGCAATTTCTCTGTGGGCATAATCCCGGAATGATTGCCGCGCTCGGGAATTGGATGAAGTGAAGGTTAAAGGTTGAGAGCCCGGGAGGGTTCCGGAACCGGCCACGATAACCGCTGCTAGCCCCGCGATACGGGTTGGCGGCCGGCAGCCAAGCCGATTCTCTCCTAATCAAGGAGTACCGATTATGGCAATGTTTCCGGCTTTGATGAATGACACGATGTTCTCGGATCTGTTCGATGATCCGTTCTTTGAGGGTTGGCGCAACACGGACAACACGATGAGTGCCGTAATGCCCGCCAACATGATGACTACCGATGTGCGCGAGACCGACAAGGGTTACGACGTCGACATCGATATGCCTGGCTTTAAGAAGGAAGATATCAACCTTGAGCTCAACAACGGCTATCTGACCGTGTCCGCCTCGCGTTGCAGCGAGCATGAGGACAAGGCTCCGGCCGCTGAGGACGAGGCTTCCGACAGCAAGTGTGCTTGCGCGTCCGATTCGGGCAAGTGGCTGCGTCGCGAACGCTACATGGGCTCCTGCTCGCGTAGCTTCTACGTTGGCGAGGACGTGAAGGAGTCCGACATCCACGCCAGCTACCGGAACGGCACGCTGTGCATCCAGGTTCCGAAGATGCAGGCCCAGCCGCAAGTCGAGTCCAAGCACCAAATCGCGATTGAGGGCTGACGATACTTGATTCGTCCCGAAGTCCCGCTTCGAGTAGCTTTGCCCCCTCTGACGAGGGGGCTCCCGCGAAGCGGGTGGGGGAGAGATAAATCGTAACCAAACCATGCTTCCCACGCCGTCTGCCCTACGCTTTCAACGCCGACTAACCTGACAGACGGCGGGAAACATAGCCAATGCAAATGCCGGGTAGGGATTTACCCTACCCGGCATTTTGCTGTTTCAATCACCGAACCCCACCCTGTTCGCGCGCCGGTCGCGTGCCGTTCTGCCGCTGTACACATCCGATGGGTAGAGTGACTTCGAAACGATGCGAGAGAGGCGGACATATGGCGAACGGCGCACAGAACGCAAGCGGCACACCGGCACCGGCGGCAAGCCATTCCGGCGGCCACGTCGTATCCGCGCGCGCCACGACCATCGGCCTGATGGCAATCCTGCTGTGGAGCTTCATGGCCGGCACCGTGCGCATCGTCTCCGAAAACTTCGGCGCCACGCTTGGCTCGGCCCTGATCTACACGGTCGGCGGCATCCTGCTGCTGATGTTCCGGCGCCCGGCCCCGATTCGCGAGTTCCCCAAGAAATACCTGATTATCGGCGGCCTGTTGTTCGTATTTTACGAATCGTCGATATCCCTCTCGCTGGGTCTGGCCTCTACCGACGCATCCTCGGTGGAAGTGAGCCTGGTCAACTATCTGTGGCCCACGATGATGGTGCTGCTGTCGGCGGGCGTATCCCATCGCAAGCACGCGGTCGTCAAGGTGCTGCCGGGCGCGATCGTGGCCACTGCCGGCGTGGTGTTGGCGGTCGGCGGTAATTCCGGGCTCGACTGGCATGCGGCCGTGCAGCATATCGCCGCCAACCCTTTGCCCTATGCGCTGGCGTTCGTGGGCGCGCTCGCTTGGTCGGTGTACGCGGTGTTCACGCCAGCCATGAGTCATGGGGTGGACGGCACTTCATTGTTCTTCCCCTGCGTGGCCGTGGCGTTGTGGATTATCCACTTCGCGTCCTGGCAGGGGTGGCCGGCCGAGCCGCCGAGTCTGGTCGCATGGCTGTTTGTGTTGATTGCCGCGGCGGCGATTGGCGGTGGTTATGCCTGCTGGGGCTATGGCATTCTGCATGGGTCTATGGAGCGGCTGGCTATTGCGTCCTATGCCACGCCGGTGCTGTCCACCGGGGCCAGTGCGGTGTTGCTGGGTTTAGCGCTGTCGCTGCCGTTTTGGTGTGGCGCGCTGCTGGTGGCCGTCGGATCGGTGCTTAATTACTTGGTCAGTGCGCGCAAATAGCGGGGTGGCTTTGCTCATGGGGCGGTAATAATCCCATGGGGCGGTAATAATCCCATGGGGCGGTAAAACCCTCATGGGGCGGTATCCCAAAATGGCTTTATTCTGCGGTTTCACAATTTCTTCAAACCGCCCCATGGGCCTTTTACCGCCCCATGGGCAAATTACCGCCCGATGGGCAGCAGCAACTTACTCGCCGCGGCGCTCGGACGGGCGGCGAATCGGGTCAAGCAGCGTATTCGGATCGGAGATGCCGAACATGCTGCGCCCGCCGGTGGATTCAGGGTGCTTGGCGAGAACGGCCAGCGAAATCGCCCCCGGAATCATAATGATCACCAAAAGGGCCGCCAATCCCCAGTTCACGAAGAATCCGAGCCCCAGTACGATGGCCACCACAACCACCACCGTGACGATAATCGTCAACAGTGCTCGATGTGGGTTGGTTTCCCTGGCCCAAGAGGTGCTGGCTGCGGGTTTTGCTGTTGAACTGGCCGCGGCGTTTGTGGCTGTTGTGCCATCAGCCGTGACGGTCGTGGGCCTTGCCGCCGCGCTCGTCGCGGGGCCAGTAGGGGCGTCAGACACGTTATCGGCGGCATTGCCGGTCGCTGCTGGACGTTGTTCGTTTGCGTGAGTCATATCCACCAGCATATTCCCTGCTTCCGGCTGAAGCTGGGACAAGCCTGCGCGCCGCTAATCCAGCGCTGACACTGGCCTTGAGCTGCGGACGTCCAGACCGGATGTGAACAGGCGCTGAACGGAGTCTGGGGAAACCATGAGAACTCGCGACAATTTTTGTGAAATTGGGTGACGCTCTATGAATCGCGCGCTAGTGTTGCGTGAGCTTACAAGGCGAGGAGCCTGGAGCGCGGGGGTGAAGGATGAAGAACTCCGTTTGGAAAACGTTCATGGAATTGTCTCTGGTCCGCGGAATCGTGCCGCGGACCGTGTTCGGACTGACCGCGATCGCGGCAATCATACTGATTATTGGGCTGGCATTGAGCAAGAGCAAGAAGCGCGGCCGCCTGCACCCGCTGATTGTCTCGCTGATTGCCGCCGTGCTCGCCGGCGCGGCTGGACTGCTGGTTGCATGGCTGGTGTCCGACGTGTTTATGGTGTTCGGCGTATCGCTGGGCTGGCCGGTGATCTTCACCATCGCGGGCGGCATCGCCGGCGTCGGCTTCGTGATCGCCGCAGCCGTGACCCTGCGCGGGGTCCGCCGTGCGCTGGCCGTCGTGCTGGTGCCGCTGCTGCTGCTGTCCACCGCGCTCGGCGTGGACTCGATTTACGGCGAATACCAGGCCATCGGCACCCTCGTCGGCTACACGCCGTACGCCTCGCTCGGCTCAATCGAGGTACACAAGGCCGCGATGAGCGTCAGCGACTGGCGTAGCAAGGCGCAGAAGGGCAGCCTGCCGTCCATGCCCAGCCAAGGCAAGGTGCTCACCGTCGACATTCCGAACGCCAAATCCAACTTCACGGCCCGCAAGGCGATGATCTACCTGCCGCCCGCCGCGCTGTCCGACCGTCCGCCGGCCTTGCCAGTGATGGAGCTGTTGGCCGGGCAGCCCGGTAGCCCCAGTCGCCTCATCGACGCCGGCAACATCGCCGCCACGATGAATGCGTACGCCGCCAAACATGACGGGCTCGCGCCGATCGTGCTCGTGCCCGACCAGAACGGCGAGGCCACGCACAACAGCCTGTGCGCCGACACCACGCAAGGCAACGCCGAAACCTACCTCACCACAGACGTGGTGAACTGGGCCAAGAAGATGCTGCCCGTGGCCAAATCGGCCCGCATGTGGGCGATGGGCGGGTTCTCGCAAGGCGGCACCTGCACCACGCAGCTCGTCCCGCGTCATCCCGAAATCTACGGCGCGATGCTACCGGTGGACGGCGAACTCAAGCCGACCAATGGCAGCGTCGCCAAGATGGTCCAGGAGTATTTCGCCGGCGACCGCAAGGCATACGACGAACAGGTGCCGGTCAACGCCATCGCCTCCACCGGCACATCTGAGCAGGCGCTGTTCACCGGTGCTGGCGAACGGGACAAGGAATCGATTAGCAACATGCGCACGATTGCCGCCGCCGCGCGCAAAGCCGGCATGGAGGTCATCGAGCTGATCGTGCCCGGCACCGGCCACGACTGGCACGCGGTGCAGGCGGTCTGGCGGCCCGGCCTCGACTGGTTCGGCGAACGGACCGGCTTGGGCGAGATGGCGAAATCGTTGAAGGAGTACCCACAAGTGGAGGTGTTGCAATGAGCGAAGAATCGCGTAAGCACAACAGTCATGCGGCGGAAAGCTGGCGCGAACTGGCCGGCGACGTGCGACAGTGGGCGGACGGTCATCGACTGGCCATCACTGCCACGGTGGCGCTGGTGGTGCTGAACTTGGTGGTGTGGCTGGTGGTCGCGATGGCCGGATTCGCGTTCCCGCTGCGGCTCGACACCAGCATGGCCGAATTCGATTTCGGCAAACTCTTCTGCACGCTGTTCTTGGCGCGCGGCGTCATCCAGCTCATTCTTGATGCCGCGCTGTGGCTCGTCATGCTGTCAATCGCCGAGCCGTGGCTTGGCCGCGCACGTACCGTCGGCACCGCGCTCGCCTGCGCGCTCGGCGGCGTGATCGTGGGCCTGACCTTGTGTGCGGCGGCCGGATGGCTGTTCCAGGACTCCCAATTCGTCTCCCGCATGCAGTTCGCCCTGAGCCCGCTGGTGTTGCCGGTCGGCGCGCTTATGGCGGCCAGCGCGTTCTGCAGCCATCTGTTGCGGCGGCGTATTCGGCTGATCGGCTACGTGGCGATTCTGGTCGCGCTGCTTTACAGCGGCAATCCTGGCGATTACTGCATTCTCGCCGCCGCGCTGATCGGACACGCGGTCGGCCGCGTGATGGCCGGGCCGCCCGCGCACGCCGAAACCGGATGGCACTGGCTGCGCAGCACCTCCTTCGAGGCGCGGCGCATGTTTGCGGCCATCGCCGTGGTGCTGGCGCTGGGGCCGATCATCGCCATCACCTCGCATAATCACGCGGGGCCGCTCAGCACGGTCGGCCTGCTCATGAGCCCGGTCTCCGTCGACGACGGCACGCTCGCGCGCTGCCTGGCCGGCGCCACGCACAGCGGCTGCTTCCTGCAATTCGACCTATTGCGAGCCTCGATGCCGGGCGCGGTACTGCGTTCGCTGCTGCCCACCGCCGTGACCCTGGTGCTGGCGTGGGGCCTGTACCGCGGCCGTCGGTTCGCGGCCACCTGCGCCGTGGCCATCAACCTGTTCACGGCGGGCGTTGCCATCGTCTATTACCTGGTCGTGCCGCTGAGCTTTGCGCCGGATGGCATGACCTCACTGCTGCAGCACGGCGCGATCACCGCCTGCGTGGCGAACGCCTTGCCGCCGCTGTTCTTTGCCGTCGCCTTGACTGCGGCGTTGAAGCATTTCCCGATTCGCGTCGGCTGGCGCCGGCTGATCGGCGGCGTCGGCGCAATCGTATTGGCGTTGCTCGCGTGCGCCGCCGTGTACCTGATGTACGGCATCGCCCAGCCGGATGAATTCTCGCCGCGTGCCACGGCCTCGTCGCTGTTGGCCGAACTGCCGGGGCGGTTCCTGCCCATCGGGTTCCTGAGCCATATGAAGTTGTCGTTCGTGCCGCGTACGCCATTGGCGTCCGTGGTGTATCAGGGCGTTGGCCTAGTGTTCTGGATCGTGGTGCTGGCCGTGGTGATGCGATGGATGAGCGACGTCAGTGAGTCGAATGAACGGGCGCAGGCCCGTGCCGAACGGCTGGTTGAGACCGGCGGCGAATCGATGAGCTTCATGACCACGTGGGAAGGCAACGACTATTGGCTGTCGCCCACGGGCAAATCGGCCGTGGCATACCGTGTACTCAACGGTATTGCGTTGACCTGCACTGGGCCATTTGGCGATCCGGCGGAGTGGATGGACGATCTGACCGGATTCACGCAGTATTGCGTGGAACGGTCGTGGTCGCCGGTGTTCTACAGTGTGCATCGCGAACAGCGTGATGCACTGCTGGTGGCCGGCTGGAACTCCATCGAGGTCGGCAGCGAAATGGTCGTGGACCCGCGCGGATGGAAGACGACCGGCAAGAAATGGCAGGACGTGCGCACCGCCATCAACAAGGCCAAGCGTGACGGCGTGACCGACGTGCAGTCCACATTCCTGGAGGCGTCGCTCGACGTGCGCGAACAGATTGAGGACATTTCCGAGGAGTGGGCGCAGCTCAAGGCGCTGCCGGAAATGAAGTTCACCCTCGGCGGCGTCGAAGAACTGCGCGACCCGCGTGTGCGGCTGTTGTACGCCATTGACGCGAACGGTCGCGTGCTGGGCGTCACCAGCTGGCTGCCCACCTGGCGCGACGGGCGCATCGTCGGCTGGACGCTGGACTTCATGCGCCATCGCACCGACAGTCCCAACGGCATTATGGAGTTCCTGATCGCGCGCATGGCCGAGCGCCTGCGCGACGAGGGGCTTGCGGATCCTGAGCATGCCGTGGAGTTCATGAGCCTGTCCGCGGCACCCTTGGCCGGCATGAACCCCGAGCGAGACAATGCCCGGGAAGGTGGGGTGGCGGCCGGCGAAGGCACGCAGGTGCTCCAACACGCGCTGCAGATCGTGGCCGACTGGATGGAACCCGCCTACGGCTTCCACTCGCTGTTCAACTTCAAGCGCAAGTTCCAGCCCGCCGAAGCGCCGGTCTACGTGTGCTACCCGGACCCGGCGGCGTTGCCGCAGATCGGGCTCGCGGTGGTGCGCGCCTACGTGCCCAGCGTGACGCCCGCCGAAGTGGCCGGCATGCTCAGTACGCTGCGGTCGTAGGGTGCGGGGCGGACCCTGACAATTGTGCTCGCGGTTGAGGCTCTAGGCCGTTTGCCTGTTCGTTCACGTACGGACACGGAGACTGACCGATTCGAGCCCAAGATGGGGCTATCTGCTTTCAGAGAGGTACATTTGGCCTCTTGCGGACAACTAACTGCCTTCAAAGAGGTACCTGAACTCTGAAATCCCGAGTATGAGCGTTGCAATGACGGCGTTTGTACTCGGGATTTCCCGTATTCGGTACCTCTTTGAACGGAGAAAGCATTCTGCAGAAGCCCGAATGTACCTCTTTGAGCGGCGAAAGCCCAGCGAGAAGGGCGCAGAAGGCGCTATCTCCGTTTCGAGGGGCTGATTTGGCCTCTCCGGGAGGTCTACTCCCGCTTCGAGGGGCTGATGGCCGAGTATTCACGCTCCAAAATCGGCGGAATGGCGTTGACGCGGATGGGCTTTTACATGCGGTCTAGCTGCCGACCAGCCCCTTGAAACGGGAGTAGACCTCCTGCGAAGGCCGAATCAGCCCCTCGAAAGCGGTTTTGCCGGTGCAGAGGTGTCGTTGACTGCATCGCGAGCCGCCTCGACGTAGTAACGTGGGGCGCATGAGCGAACGTAACGAACACAATGACGGAAATACGCAAACCGCATACTTCGCCGGCGGCTGCTTCTGGGGACTGGAGCGCTACTTCCAGAACGTCGACGGCGTCACGGACACCACGGTCGGCTACGCGCAATCCACCGTCGAATCGCCGACCTACGAGCAGGTATGCGCGGGCGGCACGGATGCGGCCGAAACCGTGAAAGTCGAGTTTAACCCGGCACAGGTCAGCCTGCGGACGCTGACATTGCTGTTCCTGGAGGTCATCGACCCGTTCTCCGTGGACCAGCAGGGCGAAGACCGCGGCCGGCAGTACCGCACTGGCATGTTCTACACGGACGAGACGCAGCGCGCCGTGTATGTGGCGGCTCTGGAGCAGCTGGTCGACCGCCAGCCGCAGCGCCCGGCCGTACTGGTCGAACCGCTGCGCAACTTCTACCCGGCCGAGGCACATCATCAGGACTATCTGGTGAACAATCCCGGCGGCTACTGCCATGTACCGATCGCCGCAATCGCGAACGTAAAACGCCGTCAGAAGTACGTGGAACGCATCTGGGATCTGACGCTTGAGCAGTTCGCGGTCACGCAGAACGCCGCTACCGAGCGCCCGTTCGTCAACGAGTATGACGAGGAGTTTGAGCCCGGCATTTACGTGGACATCGTCAGCGGCGAGCCGCTGTTCTCGTCGCGAGACAAGTTCGATTCCGGCTGCGGCTGGCCCGCGTTCTCCCGCCCGATTGCCGGTGACTTGCTGACCGAGCATGAGGACCACCGCATTCCGGGCCGCGACCGCATCGAAGTGCGCACGTCGGACACACAGATTCACTTGGGCCACGTGTTCACCGACGGCCCGGCCGACCGCGGCGGCCTGCGCTACTGCATGAATTCCGCCGCCCTGCGCTTCGTGCCGCGCTCGCGCATGGCCGAGGAAGGCTACGGCGACTGGATTGCGGTTGTGGATGGGATGATCAGGCATGAGCATGGAGAATATCGCGGGGACCTCTTTTCCTGTCCGCCCCAGGCGCAGGCGCGCATCAGCCGGGAAATACAGATTGTGTTCCAGGACCCGTATTCCAGCCTTGACCCGCGCTTCACGGTCGGGCGCTCCATCGCCGAACCGCTCGTCGTTCACAAGGCGGGCGCGCCGGCCGAGCGCCGCGCCCGCGTCGTTGAGCTGATGCGCGCCGTCGGCCTGCGCGAGGATGTTTACGACCGTTATCCGCATGAATTTTCGGGCGGCCAGCGCCAGCGCGTCGGCGTTGCGCGCGCGCTCGCGCTCAACCCGAAGCTGCTCGTCTGCGACGAGCCTGTTTCCGCGCTCGACGTGTCCATTCAGGCGCAGATTCTCAACCTGATGCAGCAGCTTCAAGCGCAGTTCGGCCTGACCTATATCTTTATTTCCCACAACCTGAGCGTTGTCGAGCATGTGTGTAACCGCATCCTTGTGATGTACCTCGGGCATATCGTGGAGACAGCCGGCACGGAGGAGCTGTTTAAAAATCCGCTGCATCCGTACACGCGTGCGCTCATGGACGCCGTCCCTATCCCCGACCCGGAGCTTCACAAGGATCGCGAGCCGCTCGGCGGCGACGTTCCCAGCCCGGTGAACCCGCCGCCCGGCTGCCCCTTCTGCACGCGCTGTCCAAAGGTGATGGACATCTGCCGCCAGCAGCGTCCGCAGCCAGCCGATCTCGGCGGCCATATTGTAAGCTGCCACCTCTATCAGAGCCAAGCGCCCTATCAAAAATAAGCCTGACCGTCATTCGGTCTGAGAAAGGAAGACATCCATGCAAACCTCCATGATGCTGGAATTCCCAGTTGATGAATATGAAGCCAGAATCGCCAAGCTGATCGCCGGTATGCAGAAATACGGATTTGACGCCGTGCTGCTCTCCTCCAAGGAGAATACGCGTTATTTTTCGGGCTTGCAGACGATCGTCTGGGACACCAAGCTCGCGGTGCCGGGCCTGTTGGTCGTGACGGCCAACGGCGATATGACGATTGTCAGCTCCACAAGCAACCAGCCGACCGTCAAGGTGACGTCGTGTCTCGAGCCGGACCGCCTGCTCGCCTATACGCGCACAAAGGAGCCTGGTTTCCCGGACACGTTCCCCAAGGCAATCGCCTACGCGCTTGAAAAATTCAAGGTCAGCGGCGGGCGCATCGGCATGGAGATCGGCACGGGTTTCCGCGTCAGCATGTCATATGCCGATCAGAAAGCTCTGTTCTCGCTGATCCCGGACGCCGAGATCGCCGACGCCGCACAGCTTTTATGGGAGATCCGCCGCGTCAAATCGCCGCGCGAGATCGAAGTCATGCGCGAGGTCTGCCGGATCAACGTCGCATCCTACAAGAAAGGCTTTGAGAGCATCGTCTGCGGCAAAACGACCGAGGAGGAGCTTTACCGCATCATGTGCGCCGAAAGCTTTCTGCAGGGCGCGGAAAACATCCTGCCGCTCGGTATCCGCTGCGGGCGCGAGCGGTATCCCCAGGGCAACTGCCCGCCTTCGAACCGCGTGATCGGCAAAGAACCCGGCGAAATGATGCTTGTAGACGGCGGCCCGTGCTACAAGGGCTATTACTCCGACATCATCCGCCAGGCAGTTTCAGGCAAGCCGACCGATCGCCAGCAGATGATGTATGATATCGCTGTCGAGGGCAACAACCTTGGCCTTTCCGTTATCAAGGCGGGCATCCCGGCCAGCGAGGTCTGCCGCATTGTCGACGGCTTTTTCTCCTCAAAGGGCATGGACCCCTACAACCGCTGCAAGGGCTGGATGGGCCACGGCGTGGGCCTCGATGTGCATGAGCTGCCGACGCTGTCGATGGACTGCGACGTCATCCTGGAGCCGGGCATGGTCATGGCGCTTGAGCCTGAGCTTTTTGACGCTGAAATCGGCGTGTTCGGCATTGAACAGAACTTTGTCGTCACCGAAACGGGCTGCGAGCTTCTCACGCCAGCGCCGCAGGAGTTAATGCGCCTGCCGATGTAAGGATATATATGATGAATCGACGGCCGCCGCAATCCGGCGGCATGGGAGGAACGTCAAATGATTGAACAAAAAAGAATCGGATTTATCGGCGGCGGCCAGATGGGCGAAGCGATTTTCAGCGGCGTCCTGGCAAGCGGCCTGGTCAAGCCTGAGCAGGTTTCCGTCACCGATGTCAGCGCTGAACGCCTCGATACACTGGGGAAAAAATACGGCGTTTTCACTGCCGTCAACGACGGCGCGAACAGCGGCGCGCGCGTGGTGATCGAACGCAGCGATATCGTCGTGTTCGCAATTAAACCCCAGTATGCCCGCCCGATGCTCACGGCGGTCAGCGGCGCGTTTTCGCCGTCACAGCTCGTTATTTCCATCATGGGCGGCATCACGCTCGGTTTTCTGGAGGAATTTTTCCCGCAAAACCCTGTCCTTCGCGTCATGCCGAATACGCCGATGCTTGTGCGGCGCGGCATCGCCGGCATCGCCGCCGGCGCGCACGCCTCAGAGGCGGACAGTGCGCTTGGCGTCGAGCTGTTTAACCTGGTCGGCATGTCGTACCTGCTGCCGGAAAACCTGATCGACCCGCTGACAAGCGTAAGCGGATGCAGCCCCGCGTTTGCGTATCTGTTCATCGAGGCGATGGCGGACGGCGGCGTTGAAAAGGGCCTGCCGCGCGACATGGCCATCCGCCTTGCCGCGCAGGCGCTGGCCGGCTCGGCTGAGATGGTGCTCCAGACCGGCAAGCACCCGGCCGAGTTAAAGGACAGCGTCTGTTCGCCAGCGGGCAGCACGATTGTCGGCGTGCATGCGCTCGAGCGCGGGGGCTTCCGCAATACGGTCATGAACGCCGTCACCGAAAGCTGCGACAAGATGATCGAGGTCGGCAAAAAGGCTTAGGCCGGCGACCGGCCCGACGCCCAGTCCCCGGGACCCCTCCGGGTCCCGGGGATTTCTGCGCGGCGGCGCATGGCCGCCGCGCCATCCTTCGTCCGGGAGGAACCGTTTTGAAACAGAAAATGCTTTTTCAGGCTGTCCTGCCATGGATCGCTTATTTTAATATCTGTTTTTTCTGGGGGACTTCGACCGTGGCGAATAAGCTTGGGTCTACCTCCATGCATCCGCTGATGGTGGGCGCCGTCCGCTTCACCGTCACAACGCCTCTGATCGCTCTGGCGGCGGCTGCGCGCGGTGTTCCTCTGCGTATCACCCGCCGCGACTGGAAAACGCTCGGCACCGGCAGCTTTCTGATGTACTTTCTCAACACGCTGCTGGTTCTGTTCGCCGCCGTACGCGTCGATGCGAGCATTTCGACCATTGTGCTCTGTCTGATTCCTGTGGGGCTTGTCCTTGTCGATTCGCTCGCCCAGCGTCATTTTGACGTTGGACCGCCCGGTGTCATCGGTATGGCGGGCGGCTTTGCCGGCGTCGTGATCGCGTCGGCCAGCGGGCTGCTCGGCGGCGGCGCGGATATCGGCGGCATCACTCTGCTGCTTGCTTCGGTCTGTGTATGGAGCGTGGGCACCATCTACCTGAAAAACCGCACGGTGGAAGCGCCCTTCATCCTCCAGATTTTTGTCCAGTCAGCCGTACCGGCCGCGGCTTTCCTGCTGACCGCCTTGTTCACCGGAACCCTGCGCCCCTCCACGCTGAATCTGGGCGGCGTGCTGCCGGCTGTTTATATGGGCGTGGCCGATTCCATCATTGGGCTTGGCTCCTACATGTACCTGCTCAAACGGTGGCCCACATCGGTCGTTTCCACTTACGCATATATCAATCCGATTGTCGGGCTGATGATGAGCCATCTTGTACTGCATGAATCCATGAATGCACAGAAAATGGCCGGCGCAGCCGTGATCCTGTTTTCCGTGCTCCTCATCCGTGAGGACGGCCGCCTGACAGCCTGGCTGCGGGCGCGCCGCCGCGCAAAAGCTGGCTGACCGGATCCCATATCCGGCGGCCACGCTGGAAATTTCCTTCACAAGTTTTTCACCAAACGCTTTGTGAATTGCCATCGCTGACGAATATATATAACAGAAGCATTTATCAGACAGCGTTGAAGGAGGATTTTCAATGGCGTTGCCGGTGATCGGATCCGTGTTCCAGTCCATTCGGATGATGGGACTCAGTATGAAGTGGCAGCAGCGCAAGGCCGACTCAGCCAGGTTGGCGCCCTTGCCGCCCAGCAGCTCCCGCATGGAGCCGTTGCCCTCTGAGAACAAATAGACATACTTATGCGTGTTGGCCATTTGTCATTCCTCCTAGATTTACGTTGCACTACTATACTCAAATACAGTAACCGGAGACATTATACCATTTTGCCAAAGGATTGCAAGAGATACCCGTCGGTTTTCTTTCTCTTTTGCTCAATTTTCGCCACTTTGGGCGCACGGAAGTGCCAACTGGCTTCATTTTGCTCCAGCCGTCCCCGCCCCGACCGGCCGCGCATAAAAAATGCCCGCAGAAGCGGACATCGTGTTTTTAAATGTCTACCTTTTTAAACGAGGATACAACATTTTGCGATAGGAAGATTTAGGAAATAAATTTGTAAAATATATTAATAGCCTGTTGCAATTTTCCTGCAAAAATGATATATTTACTAAACATCCACATGTTTGATAATGTAGACATTTACAAAAAGGAGGATACACCATGAGACATCAAAAAAAACGGTGGTTTGCCGCATTATTATCTTTATGTATGTTACTATCTATTCTTCCTTCAACTTCTATAGCTTTTAGTGAAAGCGAAGAGACCTGGAGTGGGAACAGGAGGAATCAGACCATTGATGGCGGAACCCATACAATTACGCTTAGTAATCTTACTATTGACTCACCGGGCGTTGAGAAATCTGCTATTGATATAACTGGTAACGCAGATGTCACCTTTATATTGGAGGGCAACAACACTCTCAGAGGTTACCGGAATCATCCTGCCATCTGGGTGGAGTCCGGTTCCTCCGTTACCTTTGAAGGAAACGGATTACTCGAGGCCTCCGCCGGCGGGGCATCCATCGGTTTGGGGGCGGCCGGAATCGGCGGTGGATATGGCGCCAGCAGTAATTTTGGCAATATCACCATCAACGGTGGTACCATCATTGCCCGAGGCTCCGGAGGCGGCGCGGGCATCGGCGGCGGCTACGAGGTCGGCAGCGGGACTGTAACCGGCAATGTTACCATCAACGGCGGATACGTCACGGCCATCGGTGGGTCAAGCGGCAGTACCGGCGGCGCGGGCATCGGCTCCGGTGAGAACGCAAACTATAGCGGAACCGTCACCATCAACGGCGGTGTGGTATACGCCGAGGGCGGTGCGGACTCCACCAGCATCGGCCGCGGCAACCGTGCTATCGGTACAAGCGACAACGGAGCCTTCACCACCGGCACGGGCGGAAACGCCGTCATCGTGGCCCCGGACGGCATTGGGGACCCCTCCGGCTTCGCTGACTGGGACGGTATTTTTATCAGCTATGAGGGCAGTAATACGAGCGCGACGGTGGGTGAGGACGGTACGGTTCACCTGAATGACACAGAGGCCAATATCCAGGTCTGGGGTGAACCGGTGATTGACTATCCGCTTGTGGTGGAAAGCGGCACCGAGCTGCGGGTCGTCCAGAATGACCGAAACTACGCCTACGCCACTCTGGAAATCGGCCAGGACGGCAAACTGACCAATAACGGCACCGTCACCGTAGACGAGGGAAGCACCCTGATTCTGCGGGAAGGTCTTGACCAGACAGATGGCAGCGGTACACTGGAATGCACCGGCACCGTCAAACTGCCCCCGGAGGATATGCTGATTGCCCTGTCCGGCGCGGAGGACCTGACCTACAACGGCACGGAGCAGAGCCCCGAGGTAAGCGTTACATTAAATCTGTGGGGCTATTCCCATACCTATGGGAATCCGGCGGACTATACCGTAACTTACACAGATGCCACAAACGCCGGAGAGACTGCCAAGGCCGTTGTTACCTCCACTGGTGCCGGCGACCTGCTGGCGGGCAGCGCCTCCAAGACCTTTGTCATTCAACCGGCCGCTTATAGCATTAACGTGTCCGACGGGAAGTGGACAGTGGCGCATGGTGAAACGCAGCTCCTGTCCAAGCTGCCCCCTGCCACCATTTCCATTGACCCGTCGATTCAAGATAACCTGACCGGCCTGAGGGCTGGGAACCTGACTTGGTATATGGATGGGCAACATTCGCAAGCGGTGACCGATACCTCCCTTCAGAATACATCCGCCGGCGAAGAGGTACCCCTCTATTGGGTTTTCAGCCACAGTGATTCCAATTTTGCGCCAGAGTCCAAGTCCGGGACACTGACCATCACGATTACCAATCTGCCCATTTATCCGGTTGTGATCCGGCAGGGAGATGAGGTTGTTACAAATGGTACCATCAACAAGACCTATGGGGATGAAAACTTCACTCTAACTGTCGAACTTCAAAAGGATGATAGCCCTATTTCTCCTGATAGTCTAGTTACCTTTACTAGCAACAATGAAGATGTGGTAACAGTAGCCCCGAGTGGTGAGGTTACCATCACCGGCAGCGGAACCGCTGTCATTACCGCCAGCGTGGCGGAACAAGGCGGAGACGGCGGCTATGCCGCCGCCAGCGGTACCGTCACCGTATCTGTGGCTCAAAAGCCGATTTCCGTGGATGACAGCACCGTGAAGCTGAACGGTCACTCCAGTCCGTATACGTGGCCCTATGATGGACATGCGTCGGTTACAGTCGATGCCGAACTGACCCAAGCTGACATTGTAGGCAGCGATGATGTGGATGTGACCGCCACCGGAACACTGAGCAATGCAAACGCCGGCAATCGGTCGGTCACCCTTTCTTACGAGCTGACCGGCGACCGGGCCATGCACTACGTTCTGCGTCCAGCCCAAGCAAGTAAGCCGGTGGTCGTTACCAAAGCTGATCCCGGCCAGAATCAGATTTCTGCCAATCCCGGCGCCTTGACCATCGCCAACCGGGCCGCCAGGACGTATACCTATCCCCTCTCCCAGTTGACTGCTGGACTGGATGGCTTGGGAAACATCTCCTATAAGTCGGGTAATATTACAATAGCCAAAGAGGGATACTTTACCACTGACGCTGTCAGGGTAAATGCCGGTGTCCTGCGCCTGCCCGTCAACGCCGTGGAGTCTGATGAAGAAACAAAGGTTGCAGACATAGCAATTACAATTTCCAGCACCAACTACGAAGACTTCACCGGCACCGTTACGGTCAACAGCAAAAATCTCCATGTTCTGACCTATGATCCCAACGGCGGCAGCGGCGGCCCCGGAACGGAGCTGCTGGACACCCAGACCGGCTACACCTTGAAGCAGTCCCCCGCCCCCACTCACGATCAGCAGGACGGCGTGGATGTGTTGTTTATTGGATGGACAGCGGACACCACTGGAAACAAGATCTACACCGCCAGCGATACAGCGCCCACCACTGTTGCCAACGTAGACATCAACGGCGACACGACGGTTTACGCCGCCTGGGGCGTGGATACCAATGGCGACGGCGTGCCGGACGTGAACGAGACCGGCAAGTACACGCTGACCTACGCCGAAAACGAGCTGGAGAGCGGCACCTTGCAGGGGGTTCTGCCCACCGACAGCGGCACTTATGTCAAGGGCAATACGGTTGCCCTGGCCGATGGAAGCGGCCTCAGCCTCACCGGAACTACACCCAGCGACAAGGGAACGGCCCGTTTCGTGGGCTGGTCCAAGACACAGATTGACCGCATTCTCTCGCAGGGTGACACCATGCCCGCCGGTGTTGTGGAGCAGGTGACCTTCACCAACTCTGATATCACTGTTTACGCCGTCTGGGGCTGGGATACCAATGACGACGGCAAGCCCGACATCACTCAGAATCCCTCCATCACCTCCTCCGCGGGTGAGAACGGCTCCATCGCCCCGGAGGGCAAGGTCTATGTCCCGGCCGGGAACAGCCAGAAGTTTGATTTTACTCCGGACACCGGCTATGCCGTGGACCGGGTCACCATCGACGGCAATGCCTATGTGAACAACGGGGTCAACCTGCTGCCCGGCATGGACACCTGGGAAAAGTGGGAATCCTACACCTTCGCCGATGTCCGGGAAGATCACACCATTTCCGTGACCTTCGGTGAGGATACCAACAATAACAACGTCCCCGACGCCAACGAGGGCACCGTCACCCTGACCTATAACGCCAACGGCGGCGAGGGCTCGGCCCCTGCCGACCAGAGCGCCGACAAGTGGCGCAC
>OKCG01000098.1_pt1 | contig 37637 bp, 36 predicted proteins | sample 1609991 | NCBI WGS metagenome assembly OKCG01 (sample SAMN04436606, study PRJEB24849) | human gut metagenome | biome: human gut; feature: NICU; material: stool | host: Homo sapiens | place: USA: Saint Louis, MO | collected 2010-01-15
TGAACACTTTATTGACCACTTCTATGTGGTGGAAGATATTCAGAAGCGTGGTGCGTTGGACATCAAGGAATATGGCTCTTTCGAGGATGCGATGAGAGCCTACCGTGAGCTTCCGTCTACGCAGATGAAAGCTCTGGGTGCGATGAATACCAGACGCCCGTTCCCCGGTAGTCTGGATCTCATTCATTGTAAGGACGGTCAGGATACTATTGTCCAGGACTACACGAAGGTGGATGGATGGGAAAATCCTGAGGTGCATGAGGTCATCGACAAGATCGAAGCGGACTTTCAGGAGAAATCAGTACAGCCTGAAGTCCATGCGGAAAACTACCGCATTATGGACGATAATCTTGGCGAAGGAAGTCCCCGCCTGAAATATGTCCGAAACGTGGTTGCTATCCGTACCCTGTTCCAGTTGGAAGCAGAAGGACGTGATGCAACTCCCCAGGAACAGGAGATTTTATCGAATTATGTCGGCTGGGGTGGTTTGGCAGATGTGTTTGACCCCAATAAAGACAGCTGGGCAGAGGAATATAAGAATCTGAAAAGTCTGCTTTCTGAGGATGAATATGCTGCGGCGAGAGCATCCACTCTGAACGCACATTACACCAGCCCTACGGTCATTCGTGGTATCTATGATGCTGTGGAACGGATGGGATTTGAAAGCGGCAACATCCTTGAACCTGCAATGGGTGTCGGTAATTTCTTTGGCTTGCTCCCCGACAGTATGCGAGACAGCCGCTTGTATGGTGTGGAGTTGGATTCCATCACGGGCAGAATTGCCCAAAAGCTCTATCCGAAAGCAGAAATTACCGTTGCCGGTTTTGAAACGACAGACCGCAGGGATTTCTATGATCTGGCTGTGGGCAATGTGCCTTTCGGTAATTATCGTGTGTCAGATAAGCCCTACGATAAACTGGGGTTCTCTATTCACAATTATTTCTTTGCAAAAACACTCGATCAGGTGAGACCCGGCGGCATAGTCGCATTTGTAACCAGCCGTTATACCATGGATTCCAAAAATTCGGATGCCAGAAAGTATATGGCTCAGAGAGCTGACTTTCTCGGCGCAATCCGTCTGCCGAACGATGCCTTTAAGAAAAACGCAGGCACCGATGTTGTCTCCGACATCATCTTTCTGCAGAAACGTGATCATCCTATCGACATTGACCAGGATTGGGTGCATCTGAACACGACACAGGATGGCTTTACTATGAACAGCTATTTTGTGGAGCACCCGGAAATGGTTCTCGGTGAGTTGACGGAAGAAAGCACACAGTACGGCAAGCAGGATTTGACGGTTCGCCCGATTGAAGGTGCGGATTTGGCCGACCAGCTGAAAGAAGCGGTCTCCCATATAAAAGGCACCTATCAAGCAGTAGAACTTTCTGAAGGGGATGAACATGGAATACAGCAGGATGTGATACCTGCAGACCCCAATGTGAAGAACTTCTCGTACACGGTTGTCGATGGTGAGGTTTATTTCCGTGAGAATTCCGTCATGCGTCACCTTGATTTGAATGACAAGGCAAAAGAGCGTGTGACTGGCATGGTGGAACTGCGCCGCATTGTCAATGAGCTGATTGAATATCAGCTTGAGGACTTCCCGGACGAGATGATCGCACAGAAGCAGCAGGAACTGAACGAAGCCTACGATGCCTTTACAGCCAAGAATGGCCTTATCAATTCCCGTGTCAACGGTCAAGCATTTGCGGATGACTCGTCCTATTACCTTCTCTGCTCTTTGGAGAATGTTGATGAGGACGGAAATCTGAAAAGCAAGGCGGATATGTTCACCAAGCGAACAATCAAACCGGAGCGTAGAGTGACCAGTGTAGACACTCCTTCCGAAGCCCTAGCAATCTCCATTGGTGAGCGTGGTCGTGTTGATCTGCCGTATATGGCAGAATTACTCGGAACACCTGGCGAATACGATACCATCACTACCGAACTGCGTGGTGTCATTTTCAAAGATCCAATGTCCCCTGATGAGCCGGAAGCCGGTTGGCAGACCGCTGATGAATACCTCTCAGGTGATGTAAGAAGCAAACTGTGTATCGCACAAATGGCGCAAAACAGAGACCCGGCTTTTTCTGTCAATGTGCAGGCCCTGGAAAAAGCTCAACCGAAAGACCTGGACGCTTCTGAAATTGATGTCCGTCTGGGTGCTACTTGGATTGACCCCGCTTATATTCAGGAGTTTATGGAGGACACCTTTGAGACCCCTTATTATCTGCGCCGAAGCATTGAGGTTAAGTTCTCTGAAATGACTGCCGAGTGGCGTATCACCGGAAAAAGTTCACCAAGCTCCAATGATGTAGCTGCGTATGTGACCTATGGTACTGACCGTGCCAATGCTTATCGTATTCTGGAAGAAACCCTGAATTTGAAAGATATTCGTATCTATGACACCATCGAAGATCCTGACGGCAAGCAAAGGCGTGTCCTGAACAAGAAAGAGACCACCCTTGCCCAGCAGAAACAGCAGGCAATCAAGGATGCGTTCAGGGACTGGATATGGAAAGATCCTCGCCGCCGTGAAGCCCTTGTTACCAAGTACAACGAGCTTTTCAATTCTACCAGACCCCGTGAATACGATGGTAGCCATATCCGTTTTGGCGGTATGAACCCTGATATTACGCTCAGAGAGCATCAGAAAAATGCCATTGCTCATGTGCTTTATGGCGGAAATACCTTGCTGGCACACGAAGTCGGCGCTGGAAAAACCTTTGAAATGGCTGCATCTGCTATGGAAAGTAAGCGCCTTGGCTTGTGCCAGAAATCCATGTTTGTAGTACCGAACCATTTGACCCTTCAGTGGGCAAATGAATTTTTACGTCTGTATCCGAGTGCGAACCTTTTGGTGGCAACAAAAAAGGACTTTGAAACGGCAAATCGCAAAAAGTTCTGTGCCAGAATTGCTACCGGCGATTACGATGCGGTTATTATCGGTCACAGCCAGTTTGAGAAAATCCCTCTGTCTCCTGAGCGCCAGGAACGACAGCTGAGAGAGCAGATCGATGAGATCGAAGATGCAATCGCAGACCTTAAATATCAGCGTGGCGAAAACTTTACTATCAAACAGATGGAGAAAACCCGTAAGTCTTTGCAGGCCAGACTGGATAAGTTGACTTCAACAGAAAGAAAGGATGATGTAATCACTTTTGAGCAGTTGGGCGTTGACAGACTGTTCGTAGATGAAAGCCATGCGTTCAAAAACCTGTTTCTTTATACTAAGATGCGTAATGTAGCAGGTCTCTCCACTTCGGAAGCTCAGAAGTCCAGCGATATGTTTATGAAGTGCCGTTATATGGATGAGCTTACCGGTGGGCGTGGCGTTGTCTTTGCGACTGGTACTCCGGTCAGCAATTCCATGACGGAACTGTACACAGTCATGCGCTATCTGCAATATGGAACACTCCAGAAAAAGAATCTAACCCATTTCGACTGTTGGGCCTCCACCTTTGGTGAAACAACAACAGCGATTGAACTTGCCCCTGAGGGAACTGGCTATCGTGCCAGAACTCGATTTGCTAAGTTCTTCAATCTTCCTGAATTGATGAATATGTTCAAGGAAGTAGCGGACATCAAGACTTCTGACCAGCTGGATTTACCAGTCCCGGATGCAAAATTTGAGACTGTTGTGGTGCAGCCGTCTGACTTCCAGAAAGAAATGGTTGCAGAGCTTTCTGAACGAGCTGCGGCGGTTCATGCCGGTATTGTTGATCCATCCGAGGACAATATGCTCAAGATTACCAGCGACGGTAGAAAGATTGGTCTGGATCAGCGACTGATGAACCCGATGTTGCCTGATGATTCTAACAGTAAACTTAACGCTTGTGTTGGAAATATTCTCCGTATCTATGAAGAAGGTCGGGCAGATAAACTGACGCAGCTGGTGTTCTGTGACCTCTCCACTCCGAAGAAAGACGGAACATTCAACGTGTACGATGATATTAAAGCAAAACTGATGGCAAACGGCGTCCCGGCAGAACAGATTGCCTTTATCCATGATGCCGATACCGAAGCCAAAAAGAAAGATTTATTTGCCAAGGTTCGTTCCGGTCAGGTGCGTGTCCTTTTGGGCAGTACCCAGAAGATGGGGGCCGGTACAAACGTCCAGGACAGACTGGTGGCGGTTCACCATCTGGATGTAGGCTGGCGACCTTCAGACATGACCCAGAGAAATGGTCGTATCATCCGTCAGGGCAATCAGAATAAAGAAGTCCAGGTCTATCAGTATGTTACCGAAGGAACCTTTGATGCGTATTTGTACCAGACACTTGAGAATAAGCAGAAGTTCATTTCTCAGATTATGACCTCCAAATCGCCGGTTCGCTCCTGTGACGATGTGGACGAGCAGGCCCTATCCTACGCAGAAATCAAGGCGTTGTGTGCCGGGAATCCTCTTATCAAAGAAAAGATGGATTTAGATATTGATGTTGCCCGCTTGAAAGTGCTGAAAGCTGACCATCAAAGCCAGCAGTATCGTATGGAGGATAAACTCCTGAAATACTTCCCGGCCGAGATCGAGAAGCATACCGGGTATATCCATGGTTATGAAGCTGATATTCAGACAGTAGAAAAACATCCGCAAATCACGGACGGGTTCTGTGGCATTGAAATTAAAGGCAGACATTACGATGAAAAGCAGGATGCCGGTGAAGCAATCCTGGCTGTATGCAAGGAGACGAAAGCAACAGAACCTGTTCCTATCGGTAATTATCGTGGGTTTCAGATGGAACTGACCTTCGACAGTTTTCGACACGAATTTGATATTGTGTTGAAGGGTGCCATGAGCCATCGTGTACCTTTAGGTACAGATGCCAGAGGTAATCTTATTCGTCTGGATAATGCACTTGCCGGTATTCCGGAACGGTTGGAGACCGCAAAAGAACAGTTGGCCAACCTGCAAAATCAGCAGGAAGCAACAAAAGCAGAGCTGGGCAAACCTTTCCCCCAGGAAGCGGAGCTTGTTGCTAAAAGTCAACGGCTAGCAGAGCTGGATGCGGCCTTGAATATGGAAGATACCGTGGAAAGCCATGAAGAGAGAAGCAGTTCAGATCGCCCCTCTGTTCTGGCTGACCTGAAGGAAAAGTCAGAGTCCATTCCTCCTGCAAATAGGCACACTGATTATCACGAGGAGGTGTTGTAATGGCAAAGAGAGATCAGGATGTTCACTTTCTTGCGTCTAAAGAAGAAGTTGAGCGTATTCATCAGAAGATGGAGGAAATTGGTGTCAGAAGTATGGGGGCTTATCTCAGGAAAATGGCGCTGGATGGTTACTGCATCAATCTTGATTTGCAGGATGTAAAAGAACTGGTCTCTCTCCTCCGCAGATGCAGTAATAACCTGAACCAATATGCCAAACGTGCAAATGAGACCGGCAATATCTACGAAGCCGACATCAAAGATCTGCAGGAGCGCCTGGATAAAATCTGGGATGGTATGAAAGACGTTCTGGTGCATTTGTCAAGCATTCAATAGTTTCACCGATTAGGTGAGAGCTGCAGGAATTTCCTGCGGCTTACATAGGCAGCGACATCATTGCGTGTTTTTGCTGCTGGATGTACAATATAAGTGAAGAAAGGAGTTGTTCCTATGAAGATGATTTTGAAAGTGCTGGCACTTCCTGTGCTGTTGATTGTAAAATTAGTATGCGTTCTGGGCAATTTGCTCACGAATATTTCTTCTTATATCATTGGGCTACTGTTACTAATCATTATCGGGTGTGCTATTTATTGCATCGTGCAGTCTATGTGGACAAATTTGGCTATTCTCGCCGGCATGGGGCTGGCAGCATTCCTTGCACTGTTCGGTTTGGTATGGTTGGTAGTTAAAGCAGAAAACTTGAACGAATATCTTGGGCAATTCCTTCGTTCTTAAAAAGAATAAATAGCGATTACAGAAAAGTCACCTCCGGGTGGCTTTTCTGTTTGAAAAGGACGGTGATGAAATGGCAGCTACACGCTTGATTGCACTTCATATCAACAAAGGAAAAACTGTGGCTCAGTGTCTTGCTGATCGCACGGACTATTCGCAAAATGCGGCAAAGACCAATGATGGCGAGTTCATCAGCTCTTATGAATGTGATCCCAAAACGGCTAATGAAGAGTTCCTGCTTACTAAGCGTCAGTATCAGCACATCACCGGGAGACAGCAGAAGCACGATGTTATTGCTTATCAAATACGACAATCTTTCAGGCCTGGAGAGATTACACCGGAAGAAGCAAACCAAGTGGGCTATGAACTGGCGATGCGATTTACCAAGGGAAAATATGCTTTTCTTGTTGCCACTCACATCGACAAAGCACATATCCACAACCACATCATTTTTAATTCCACTTCGATTGACGGAACCCGAAAATTTAAGAACTTTTTTCTATCTGGTCTGGCAGTTCAGAGATTGAGTGATCTTATCTGTGTTGAACACGGTCTTTCTATCATCAGTCCCAAACCATATCGGGAGCGTCAAAAGCGTACTGAATATCCGAAGAAGCGAAGCCAGCGTGATGAACTATGTGCAGCTATTGACCAGGCGCTTCGTCAGAAACCAAAAGACTTTGCCATTCTGGTTCAGCTGCTTGCCGAAATGGGTTATGAATTCAAGGATGGCAAGCAAAAAGCTTTCAGGGGAAAAAATCAGAAGCGGTTTATTCGACTTCGTTCATTGGGGGAAGGTTACAGCGAAGATGAACTTCGTGCAGTCATTTCTGGAAAGAGTCTGCACAAAGCAAAGAACACTAGCCGTCAGGTTCATGCACAGAGACAGTTTAATATGTTGATTGACATAGAAGCCAAACTTGCTGAAGGCAAATCTGGAGGTTACGAACGGTGGGCAAAAAAGTTTAACCGCAAAGAAGCAGCAAAGACTGTCTGCCTATTGAAAGAAAAAGGAATCGGAGATTATGGAGAGCTGAAGGCTTTGACCGAACGACTTTCCAGTCGGTTCAGTGAACTGTCTGATTCTATTAAAGCATCCGAAAAGCGCATGGCAGAAATCCAAGTATTAAGAACACACATCATCAATTATTCTAAGACAAGAAATGTCTACATCGAGTATCGAAAAGCTGGGTACAGCAAAAAGTTCTTTGAGGAACATCGGGAAGAAATTCAACTCCATAAAGCTGCAAAGGAAGCCTTTAACCAGTTGGGAGTTACAAAAGTACCTAAAGTCAAAGATCTCAATGAAGAATTTCATCAGCTTCTGACAGAAAAGAAAAAAAACTATGCTGAATACCGGCAGGTTAAAAAGGATTTGCAAGAATATCTGATTGCAAAACAGACGGTTGAGAACATTCTAGGGATTGACCGGAAAAAAGAAGAAAAAGAAAAACTCTCGGTGCGTTAATATGACAGAGAAGCCACGGTCAACAACTCTAAAGGAGCAGTTGACCGTGGCCTTATTTTTATTATTTGTCCCTTCTTTTTTAGAACCATCCTTGAGTTCGATTAGCAATTTTCACAAGGAATAACATTACCGGTACTTCGGTTAATACTCCCACAGTAGTAGCAAGGGCTGCGGGAGACGTGGTTCCGAACAGAGCGATTGCCACAGCGACAGCCAGTTCAAAGAAATTGGATGCTCCGATCATCCCGGCAGGCGATGCAATATTGTGCGGTAGTTTCAGAATATGGCAGGCGGTATAAGCGATGGCAAAAATCAGGAAGGTCTGCAAAATCAGTGGCACAGCGATGAGGACAATATGCAGCGGATTTTCCAGAATGATATTACCCTGGAAGGAGAAGATCATTACTAGTGTCAGAAGCAGACCGATAGTGGTGATGCCATCGAATTTCTTGACAAAGGTATTTTCAAAATAATCTTTACCACGCTTCTTGATCACCAATGTGCGAGTCAGCATACCACCAGTCAGAGGAATTACCACAAATAGCACCACCGATAGAATCAACGTATCCCAGGGAACCGATACATTGGAAACGCCCAGCAGAAACTTCACAATCGGCACAAAGGCGAACAGAATAATCAGGTCATTGGTTGCCACCTGCACCACTGTGTAGGCAGGGTCTCCTTTAGTCAAGGTGCTCCATACAAACACCATCGCCGTGCAGGGAGCTGCACCGAGCAGGACGGCCCCAGCCAGATATTCCGTTGCCAGTTCCGGTGTGATGAACCCTTTGAAGATCACAAAGAAAAACAGGCTGGCGATCCCATACATGGTAAATGGCTTGATCAACCAGTTAGTAATCCAAGTCACAAACAGCCCCTTAGGATTTTTTCCTACATTCTTGATACTCTGGAAATCCACCTTCATCATCATGGGATAAATCATTAACCAAATCAGGATTGCCATAGGAATGGATACCTTGGCGTATTCAAACTGATTTAGAAATTCTGGGATACCCGGTAGATACTTGCCGATCAGAATGCCCAGTACCATGCAGATGATGACCCAGACTGTGAGGTATCGTTGGAAAAAGCTGATACCTGTATTATTTTCTTGTTTCATAATCGCACCCTCCTTTGACGAATCGAATATTATCGATATATTGTATTATAAGGAAGCCGAAACAGGGATTGCCTGAATCGGCTTCTTTTGTTAGCTTAATGTAGCTTTCAATTCGAGCATCTTGTGCTCAATCAGCCGAATGGTTTCCAGAAATGCTTCGTCGCTCTTTCCGGTGGGATCATCCAATCCCCAATCCTCACGATGCGAGCAAGGCAGAAACGGACATTGGACATTACATCCCATGGTAATAACTACATCCACGGGAGGAATATCAGAAATCAACTTGCTGTGTTGTCCCTCGGCTTCCATATCAATATGGTACAGTTCTTTCATCAGTCGCACAGCATCAGGATTGATATGGTCTTTCCGCTCCGTTCCAGCAGAATAGCTCTCAAATACATCTGCTGCCAAATGTTTTCCCAAGGCTTCTGCAATCTGACTGCGGCAGGAATTGTGAACGCAAATAAAGGCTACCTTCAGCATATCAATATCCCAGCTTGTGCAGCAACTTCTCCACATCGGCTGCTTTCAGTACCTTACCCATGGAAACCACTTTTTCATTGACCACGATGGCAGGCATGGACATCACACCGTAAGCCATGACCTTCTCCATATCGGTGATATACTCTACCTCTACGGGTAAGCCCAGAGCCTTGACAGCGACAGATGCGTTCTCGTACTGCTCATGGCAGGACTTGCAGCCTGCGCCCAAAACCTTGATGTTGATGATGCCACTTCCGGTATTACCGCAACAACCAGCAGATTCCGCAGCAATGTCAGCTGTGCCGCAGCAGCAGCCAGTGCTTTCTTCAACCTTGCTCTCAGAGCTGCCACAGCAGCAGGCAGGAGCTTTCTTTTCTTCTTCTTTCTTTTTACCCAAACCAAACAGTGCCATAATTGTATCCTCCTAAAAATTTCATTAAAATGCGAGCCAAAACATGTATAGACCTATGAGCAGGATCGCAGTACCCATGACTATTTTCAAAATTGTTGCAACTTTATTGTATTTTTCGCTGCCGCTAATTTTTTGGACAAATCCGACAGAAGTCCCTGAAACTATGACCAGTGCGCTATGCCCGATGGAATACAACAGCATCAATAGAATACCCCAAAGCAGATTTTCCTCCCCGGCTATGATTGCAAGTAGAGCAATCAAGACCGGCGTGGAACAAGGAGAGGAAAAAATACCGCCAAGGATACCGGCAATAAATGCCCCAGCAAAGCCCCGCTTTTTGCTTTTTGATAATAGATTAATTGAGGGAATAAAATTATAAATTTCCCACGTCTGTAAAGTCATCAAAACCATCAGAGTGCCGAGAATCATATACCATACCGGAGAGGATGTTCCCATTAGTTTACCTGCAGAAGTGGCGATGATACCCAGTGTTACGAAGGTTACTGCTGTACCAAGGGAAAATACTACAGAATAGGCAAAGGCTTTTTTGGTGTTTTTTTCACCGATACCGCCTACATAACCGATAATCAGTGGAACGCTGGACAAAGAGCAAGGGGTTATAGAGGTAATGACTCCTGCGATAAGAACAAGCAATGGAGCCAGCCACATCTGATTACGGATGACCTCAGCGATTTGGGACAGCCATGCATTTATCAAACTATTCCACCCCCATCTCCTTTAGTATTGCGCTCATCTGTTCCTCGGTCAAGCCCCCTTGATGAACGGTAAAAACATGTTCGCCAGTTTCTTTGTGCTTATACATCATGAATTCAATTTGAGAGGCAAGTTCTTCGCTGGGAACAAACGGCGTACCATCCGCATTCACAAGAACTTGAGTCGGAATCACTTGAACCGGAACATTGCTTGCAGCATCGGGATAATCCCATACATTGATAAACTTGATAAATGCTTTTCCTTGAAATTCTTCATTAGCCTTTTCGAGAACGGGAGCCATTTCTTTGCAGGGGATGCAAGTGTCCGCACCATAGTCCACGATTAGGGGAATTCCATAAGAAGCCAATTCTTCAAAATCAATGGCTTCCGTTTCACGCAGCTCAAAATCAGCATCTGTTAATTTTTCTGGCAGATCAGCTTCCATCTGTGACGGATGTGTGACAGCAGGATCTTCCGAAGTATCCGGTCGATTCTTGATCAGCCACATTCCCCCAATTGCTGTGAAAATCAAAACAGGAACCAGAATTTTTAATAATAAAGGCTTCTTTTCCATTGGTATCAACCTCCGCAGGAGCATCCGCAGCCACAGGACGAATTTTTTCTATCCCTTTGGGCTTTGCCCTCATAAAAACGCTTGAGATTTTCGGGAAGCTCATAAGTGCCGCAGGAACAGGTCGGTTGCATGGTCAGACTTTTGAGAATGGCATTTGCCAGCATCTCCTTTGTCGGAACTTCATAGGTCTTACCCTCATACTCAAATACCCGGCAATCTATATCCACACCGGCAATCTCACCGCAACATCCACAGTTGGATTCTTGCACAGTTCCGAAAATGTCCTGCCCATTAACAAGAATGGTAGGAGAGGAAAGAAAGTGATACTGTTCGGCAAGCGTCGATGTTGACATTTCACGTTTCTGGTAGTCAATTGCATAACCGGCCAGCTCCAGCGCAGGGCGGAGCACCTCGATTACTTCTTCCAGAACAGCATCCGTGCCAATGCAGCGGTCACAGGTATTCAAGTCGAGATACAAATATTCGATTTGCAGTTTCCGTTTAGCACTTGCTTCAGCATCAGCACCACAGCCGCAGCTACATCCACAGTCAGATTCTGCAATTTCTTTCCCTTTTAATGCAGGAGGTGTCCATCCGGTATCTTCCCCTACATAAGAAATTGCACCTTGCGGACATTTATTGCCGCAGCCGTGACAATGGTCAATGCAGCCCTCGGAATTTACAACAACAGGAACTGGCGATTTCTTTTTATCGTAAACACCGTGAGGACAGAAATTAACACATGTTCCGCACTCCACGCAGGATAGAATATCAATTACGGGATACCACTTCTTGGCCATACTTTATTCCTCCTTATATCAGCAAATATTGAAAAGCATTGAAAAAGTAACCGACAATAATGATGCCGATTGTACAGATAGCAATAAACAGTCCCAGCAGTTTTGGTTTTACAGCTTTGCGCAGCATAATCATGGAAGGGAGGCTCAAAGTAGTAACAGCCATCATGAAGCTAAGGACAGTTCCAAGCAGTGCGCCTTTTGCCAGCAGTGCTTCCGCAATGGGAATGGTTCCAAAAATATCCGCATACATGGGAATACCAACAAGGACAGCCAATACAACGCCAAAAGGATTGTTGCTGCCAAGAACATTTTGAACCCAAGTTTCCGGAATCCAGTTATGAATCAGTGCGCCGATACCGACACCAACCAGAATGTAAGGGAAGACTTTTTTAAAGGTTTCAGCAACCTGTTCTTTGGCGTAAATCAGTCGATCTTTTACTGTTAAGTCAGGGGATTCGATGTCTATGCTGCTTTTTGCATTTCGAATAAATTCTTCTACATAGTTTTCCATGTGCAGTTTTTCAATGATCGTACCACCCACAACAGCAATAATTAAACCAACGACAACATAGACAACTGCGACCTTTGTGCCGAAAATACTCATCAGCAGAACGAGGCTTCCTAAATCAACCATTGGGGAAGAAATCAGGAAAGAAAACGTCACCCCAAGGGGCAAACCAGCACTTGTAAAACCGATAAACAACGGAATGGACGAACAAGAACAGAAGGGGGTCACTGTACCCAGAAGGGCTGCGATTGTGTTTGCCCAAATTCCTCTGAATCGCCCTAAAATTCGTTTGCTCCGCTCAGGAGGGAAAAAGCTCTGGATGTACGAAATCACAAAAATCAGGACACAGAGTAGTACCGTGATTTTTAAGACATCATAAATGAAAAATTGGATGCTACCACCCCAGCGAGATGATGTGTCCAGCCCCAGAGCAGATAAGCCATTGTTGATGACAGCATTTAGCCACTTCATGCCAAGCACCTGATCCTGGATGAAGAGCCAGATAGAACGTAAGACTTCCATAATTAAGTCTCCTTTCAAATTGATAAATTCAAAAATATCGAAGTGTTATCTGAAATAAAAGCCACCTTTTCAGATGGCTCATTTATCTTTCGGACAGCAGCATTCGTTTTGTGAACAAGGAATAGTTAATGTTACCTGTTCATTCAGCAGTTCTTTTGCACGTTCTGCACCTGACAGGTCAAGGGAATAGTGTACCCATTTTCCTTCTTTGCGTCCCTGCACAATACCAGCATCACATAGTATTTTCATATGATGGGACAAAGTAGATTGGCTGATTTGCAATTCCTCTAAAAGTTTGCAAGCACATTTTTCTCCGCTTCGCAACATCTCAAGGATTTGCAGACGGTTCTCATCACAGAAAGCTTTGAAAACTCTTGCAGTTTCCTTATATACGGATGCCACTTCTCTCACCTCACATTCAATAATTTCGATATGTCTATAGTATATGCAACAAATCGAAAAATGTCAATATGTTTTTTCACGTTAATATGTTCTATGCTGAAAAAATAAGCCACGGCTGCTTTTTCGTAAGAATTATCAGCCGTGACTTCTTATTTACGTTGCAAATTTTGAAAACCAAACGTTATGTTGGATTGTATTGGAATAGAAATGACTTCGTTTTTAATTCACTCCATAACCTCTGCACTCTCTGCCATTTTGATGATTTCAGAGTCGTCAAGCTGTTCGGGGTTATATTCCAGAACATAAGTGACTTCCGGGGAGAATGTCCAGCACAGATATGCCGATTCCCCTTTCTTGTAGAGAGCCGCATCCCAATCCTGAATTTTCATTTCTTCGCAGCTATCCATGTAATCAACAGGGAAAAGAACATTGAGAGCTTCTGTGTGAAGCCCTGTTACCTCTGCAGGGTCTGCTTCATAGTAGGTCGTTTTCAAGATGCGATAGTAAATCTTCTTTGTTCCATTTTCATTTCCATATTCGAGTGTTGCGACAAGTTCAGTCATGGACTGCTTTTTTAGATCATCACCAAGAGCATTTTCTATTCGCTCAATCATTTCATCCGAGCTGCCTTTATTTGCTGCGTTCATTTTTGTTGAAGCGAAGATTATTACGATCAGGCAACAAGCCAAAACTAAAAAAACTATTGCAAATTTTTTCTTGTGCATATAAGTCCTTTCCTGTCTGAGCGACATTTAGTTTTCTTCAAAGGGTGCATCGCCCAAAACCTTTTCCCTGAATTCTTTTGTATAGATCTGTTCCTGTAGTTTTTTTATCTCATCTGAATGGTCTGCAACTTTTTTTTCATCATATAAATGGAAGATAAACTGTAATTCAACAAGCCCATCTTTAGATGCAATATAAAAGTCTTCCGTATGGGCAAGCATTAGTCTGAAGCATTTCAGGTCGTTACAAAATACATTGTTTATAAAGAGTTCGTGTCCACAGTAAGTAAGTTTCCCAACAAGACTTTCTTCATCAATGTTGAGCGTCACTCGTCCACCTTGTATTTTGGCCATCTCACAAAGAATTGGATAGATCACGTCAAGCCATATCTTTCGATATTCATCGTTTTCAATCCGTTCATATTGAGAAACTTTTGCTTCTGCCAGTTTTTTGGTCAATTCAAATTTCCGCCAATCTTCCTCACTTGGCGGTGTGAACTTTGTGTTTTTTAATTCTTCTCTTTCTGCTTCAAATTCTTTGATGAAGTCAACTTCCAATTTCATAATAGTGTCTCCTGTGTGTAAGGGTTGATTGTTGCTGATGCCAAATTGATAAAATGTTTACCGATCTTTTTGGCATATTTCATCGTCTGGTAGGCACCACCGGAAGCGTGTTCAACGCAAAAAATCACGAGGTCTGAACGATCAACCATTGCTCGGTTTCTAATCTGAAAAGATGATTTAAAATGTCCTGCTGCAGAGTCACTGCATATTTCTACCTCGTCATAATATTTGTTGTAGGCTTCTTCATTATTTCTATACTCTGCTGTGAGATAGGGCATAATCCAGATTAGTGAACTGTTATCGTCACGAACTGTTCGCTTGCATCTAAGGACTGTTGAAGATACAAGCTGGTCGAAATCGCCATCCCGCCCGACAAGAAATTCAACGTATTCTTTAGATAGCATCAATTCACGAATGAGCTTTTCGAGAAGTAGCTCGAGTTCAAAGAAATTATCAATTTGCCTATGTCCGAAAAAACTGACAGTGAAAAATTGCATGGAATCCATTCTCCGGAAACAATTCATAGTGACACAACCAACGAAACTTTCATATTAGTAATTTTATCACCAAAGTTGGCACAAATAAAGCATAAATTCATTTTATAGTTACCAACGAAGCCTTCCTGTTCATACTACAATAATTATGGAAAGGAGGGACAGGAATGGCCGACACGCAGTACGATGAATTCATTCGTAATCGCATCACTGAGCTGCGAATGAATAAAAACATTTCTGAGCATCGAATGAGTTTAGATTTAGACAAGAGCGGCTCTTACGTTCGTGGTATCACCAGCGGAGCGGCCTTGCCATCTCTCAGAGAGCTTTTCAACATCATCAATTATTTTGAGATGACGCCAGCGGAGTTCTTTGCACCACTGGAGAACTCAGATACACCCTATCACAGACTATGTGAAAAGTTGCGGATGCTGGATGACGATGACCTTGAGAAAGTAGATATTTTCATCAGCTGGATTGAGAAGTAAATTACAATTTGACCGTTGCACACATTTTCATAATTACTAGTATTTTGCCTGGACAGTCTACAACTGTCCAGGTATTTTGTTATAATAATTATACTGTAAGGGCGAAATTATTTCTATAGTTAAAATTGTAAATAGCGTTCAGAATGAACGTGTAGCAAGCAACTTTTGTTGCGACTCGAAGGGGATTGGGGATGTTGCCCCAACAAGCAATTTGCGAAAATCTGACCGGAGGGAAAATTGAGAAAATGAGTGAACCTGTACAGGTTTACACTGCTTGCCAATTTGTGAGACTTCAAAAAAACTCTTTCTCCTGCTCGATTTGGACCAAATATGCCGTTCCGTTCAAAAATAAAAAAATAACTTTGAAGTAGAAAATAGAAATGTAGTTATAACTCACTTCTGTATTGAATTTGTCGAAGAAAATGATATAATTTAGATAGAGTTACCTTGCAGACGGGAAGTTTGTATGAAAGGATTGGTGAAGTGATGGCTGTCAGCTATAAAAGGCTTTGGAAATTGTTGATTGATCGAGATATGAAGAAAAAGGATTTGGCTGAGAAAGCAAACCTCAGCAATTACACAATCAACAAAATGAATAAAGGTGATAATGTAACAACAGATACACTTGTGAAAATCTGTTCCGTTCTTAATTGCACGTTTGACGATATTATGGAAATAGTTCCTGACGAAAATGCTTGATGTCCGTTTTTTAGGACAGCAACTGTGTTACGATACAATAGAAAAATTGTATCTGACTACATCAAGACAATACAGAAATGGAGATAGAAGCTATGGCAAAGGTTGCTAAACCCAAGAAAGAAATAAGCATGGAAGAAGCACTATGGAAAAGTGCTGATAAGCTCCGTGGTTCTGTTGAACCTGCGGAGTATAAACACGTTGTACTGAGCCTGTTCTTCCTCAAATTTGCCAGCGACAAATTTGAAGATTGCAGAAATAGAATCATTGCAAATCATGGAGAACGCTTTGCAGATATGAAGCCGTTCTATGCACAGGAGAATGTTTTCTATCTTCCTGAAGAAAGCCGTTGGTCTTACATCATGGCAAACGCAAAGCAGGATGACATTGCACTGAAAATTGATACTGCTCTGTACACGATTGAAAAAAATAACCCTTCTCTGAAGGGAGCGTTGCCAGATAACTATTATTCCCGTCTACATATAGATACGGCGAAGCTGGCTTCCCTGCTTGATGAGATCAATAAAATAAATACAGACGATAAAGAGAACGATATCATCGGTCGTGTATATGAATATTTTCTCAGTAAGTTTGCTCTTGCTGAAGGTAAAGGTAAGGGTGAGTTCTATACCCCGAAGTGCATTGTAAATCTGATTGCTGAAATGTTGGAGCCATACGACGGTATCCTCTATGACCCTTGCTGCGGCTCCGGCGGTATGTTTGTTCAGTCCATCAAGTTCGTTGAAGCGCATAGCGGAAATAAGAAAAAGGTTTCTATCTATGGTCAAGAGTACACCAACACTACTTTCAAGCTGGCAAAGATGAATTTGGCTATTAGAGGTATTTCTGCCAACTTGGGCGAGATGGCTGCGAATACATTTACCAACGATCAGCATAAAGACCTAAAGGCAGATTATATTATGGCAAACCCTCCTTTCAACCAGAAAGAATGGAGAGCTGCGAACGAATTGATTGATGATCCTCGTTGGAACGGATACGAAGTGCCGCCTACCAGTAATGCAAACTATGGTTGGATTCTGAACATCGTTTCTAAACTTTCTCAGAACGGTGTTGCCGGTTTCTTGCTTGCCAATGGCGCACTTTCCGATGATGGAACCGAGTTGAAAATCAGACAGCAGCTAATTGAAAATAATCTCGTTGAAGCAATCATCATTCTGCCGAGAAACCTGTTCTACACAACCGACATCAGTGTTACGCTCTGGATTTTGAATAAGAATAAGAAAGCTCGAGTTGTAGAACAGAACGGACAGCTGAAGCACTATCGTAACAGAGAAAAAGAAATTCTCTTTATGGATTTGCGTCAGATGGGCAGCCCTTATGAAAAGAAGTATATCGAATTGACCGAAAAAGACCGAGCCAAAGTTACGGCAGTTTACCACAACTGGCAGCAGGAAGGTTATGAAGAAACATATAAAAATGTTCCTGAGTTCTGCTACTCCGCCTCTTTCGATGAAGTGAAAGAAAAAGGGTTCACTCTCGTTCCAAGCCGATACATTGAGTTTGTAAACCGTGATGAGAATATTGACTTCGATACCAAGATGAAATCATTGCAGACCGAGCTGACGGAACTGCTTGTTGCGGAAGAAAAATCAAAGGCAGACCTTCTGTCTGTGTTTAAGGAGTTGGGATATGAAATCAAATTATGATATTTTAGGAAACCATATCCGTCTGATTGATACTCGAAACACGGACAGCGTAACCGATAGAGTTCTGGGCATTAACATTGATAAGTTCTTTATGCCTTCTGTTGCAAATGTTATCGGAACGGATTTGAGTAAATACAAACTGATTACCAAGAGCAAGTTTGCCTGCAACCCTATGCACGTTGGTCGTGATGAACGACTTCCAGTTGCATTGTATGAAGAAGATGAACCTGCCATCGTTTCACCGGCATACTTCATGTTCGAGATTATTGACAGAACTTTGTTGGATGAAAACTACCTGATGATGTGGTTCCGTAGACCGGAGTTCGACCGTATTTGTTGGCTTCATACGGATGGTAGCGTCCGTGGCGGCATCACTTGGGATGATATATGTAGATTGGAATTGCCGGTTCCTGCGATTGAAGAACAGCGAGACATTGTCAGAAGCTATATGGCAATCACTGAGCGAATCGCTTTGAAGAGGCAGATAAATGATAATTTAGTAGGAACTTTGTCTGCTATTTACAAGGAACTATTTTCTGATGCCGAGACTCGCTTTCCGAAAATGCCGTTGCAGAAGATTTGCAGTAAAATCGGCAGCGGTGCTACTCCGAAAGGCGGAAAAACTGCATACATTAGCGAGGGTATTTCACTTATCAGAAGTACCAATGTCTTCGACTTCAATTTTGAGTACGGCGATCTTGCTCATATCAATCAGAGTCAAGCCGATGCACTGGCAAATGTCATAGTTGAGCCTAACGATGTACTGTTTAATATTACAGGTGTATCGGTTGCACGATGCTGTATGGTTCCCGCCGATGTACTTCCTGCAAGAGTAAACCAGCACGTTATGATTGTACGTCCGATTATGGGCGAAACAATGAGTTACTACATTATGTTCACGCTTTGCGCTGCAGATAATAAAGCAAAACTATTGGGTATTGGTCAATCCGGTTCCACAAGAGAAGCTATTAACAAGCAGGAGCTTGAATCCTTCGAGATTCCTATACCCGATGAAACTACGCTAAATCAGTTTAGCTCGTCGGCAAAGAGCCTTTACGAAAACATTTATGCCAATGTCAAGGAAATTCGTGTTCTTGACGAAATGAAAAAGGTGCTCTTGGCACAGCTATCAAGCCGCTAAATTATCATTTACCGTAAAGGAGGTATCGAAATGAGCGCACATAATTTTTCATTCGAGGGTGGAGAAATCCTGACCGGAATGGGTGCATCGTGGTTTGTTTCTTATGCGTACTACGAAAAAGTAGACCCTACGCATAGAAATTGGGCGAAAGTATCGACCACTCAACCACGCATTTCTAAATATAACAAAGGCAGACCTTACCACAAAGCATGGTTACAGGAAGTTCTTGTTATGAATCCGGCTAATCTAAATAAAAACACCATCGGGCTTGAAGCTGCACAGACAAAAGCCATGGCAAAAGCTATTCTGGAGAAACTTTGATAACTGGTACATAACTCCTACCAACGGCGGGAGTTGATAAAAAGAACAGCCGTTGCTTGTCGTTCTCGTAAAATTAAAGGAGAAACGACAATGAAACAGAATTTGATCACAGAGGTTGTTCAGGGAATGTTACCTTACCTGAATAATGCACAGACAGAAAAGTTGCAGGAAGTATTAGCTCATGCACTTTTCGGCTATGAGGTGGCAAAGACAGATAAGGATGAAAATGTCTCGGAGCAGAACTTGGTGGAACTGTTCCTTGCAGCAAAGAGAATTGAGGGCTGTTCCGAGAAATCCTTGAAATACTATGAATCGACAATCATGGCGATGCTGGATGAACTTCACAAAGAAGTGAAACAAATCGACACGGATGATATACGCTCCTATCTGACCGAGTATCAGGCACGAAAGAAGTCCAGTAAGGTCACGATTGACAACATCAGGAGAATCCTTTCCAGTTTCTTCTCCTGGCTTGAGGATGAGGACTACATTCTTAAAAGCCCGGTCAGAAGAATCCATAAAGTAAAGACCGGCACGAATATCAAAGAAACCTATTCCGATGAAGCTCTCGAACTTTTGCGTGACAGCTGCACTGAGCTTCGTGATCTGGCAATGATTGATATGTTGGCATCTACCGGTATGCGTGTCGGGGAAATGGTTTTACTGAATCGAGAGGATATAAATTTCAATGAGCGTGAGTGTGTCGTTTTCGGTAAAGGAGATAAGGAACGCATCGTTTACTTTGATGCCAGGACAAAAATTCATCTGCAAAACTATCTCCAGAGCAGAACAGATGATGATCCAGCCCTATTTGTATCGCTTCAAGCTCCACACAATCGAATGAGTATTGGCGGTATTGAAGTAAGGCTGAGACAAATGGGTAAGCGCCTGGGTTTGAGCAAAGTTCATCCGCACAAATTCAGACGAACTCTCGCTACAATGGCTATAGACAAAGGTATGCCTATAGAGCAGCTTCAGCAGCTTCTGGGGCATAAACGAATAGATACGACCTTGCAGTATGCAATGGTCAAGCAGAGCAATGTGAAAATCGCTCATAGAAAATACATAGGTTGAGGTGAAAAAATGTACAAGACCATTGAAGAACTCGTTGACAAAATTGATGAGCGTAACACCGATGGAAGTGTTTCTGAACTGATCGGTGTCAGCATTGACAAGTGTTTCATCAAATCCGTTGCAAATACTAATGGAACAGATTTATCAAAGTATAAGGTTATCAGAAAAAATGATTTTGCAGTCAGTTTGATGCAGGTGAGTCGTGATTCCAAGATTCCGGTGGCACGATTAGAAGAATATGATGTTGCAATAATGTCACCTGCGTATCCGATTTTCAGGGTGAAAGACGAAAATGTTATTCTTCCTGAATATTTAGATATGTGGTTTAAGCGCCCTGAGTTCGACAGAGAAGCCGCTTTTATCGCAGTTGGTGGTGTTCGTGGCAGTATGCCTTGGGAAGAATTTGCAAAGATGAAATTGCCTGTCCCTTCTATCGAGGAACAGAGAAAAGTCGTTCAGGCATACAAAACTGTAACGGATAGAATAGCTCTGAAGAAGCAGATAAATGATAATTTAGCGGCTTAATGACGCTAATATTGTCTGTGCAGCCAACGAAAGCCTCCAAACCTCTGCGTTGTTCTGCTGAATGATGCTGCGGAGCGTTTGGCTGTGATTGATGTAATCGCTTAGAGCAAAATCTTCCGGAACCTTTATTTTCAAATTTGAGAGAGCAACAATCGTTAGTGCAGTCTGTGTAGAACCTATGCAAATGCCCTCCAGTTCTCGCTTGAAAATGGATGTCTGCATATAATCATATAGATAGTAATTGACTCCTGCTTTTTTGAAATCCTTTAACCAAATGATATTTCCGTCTTTGAAATAGAATTCCTCGTTTTCAACGAGGTAGCTATTCCCGATGGTGCCAACAGCGGTGATTAAAATATCACCACAGGAAGGAACGCCATAGTTCTTTTTTAGGGTTTCGTAATGCTTATTGCTGATGAACAAAGGGTCATTTATTGGTTCGCCATTTCGCTTTTGAGTTATTTCCTTGCCACGATAAAATGGCGTGCCTTCAACAACGTAATCTTCAGCAAAAACACGTTTGCTCGAAGCGAGAGAGCATAAATCGCTAAATGACACAGCATTTTCATCCTCAATGGACTGATATAGATTGCAAAAAACTGCATCTAATGTTGCTTCTAAATTATCATTTAGCGTAAACGTCGCTTTTTAGGCGACCGTTACGGAAGGCAAATGATTTAAGATATATACAGAGAGATAAAATGGGAGTAGTCTCCCGAAAGGAGTGAACACAATGGCCAACTTCAATGAACACGCATTAGAAATGTCCATTATGGAGCTGTTCAAAGATGAAGGGTACATTCATTTGAATGGAAGCCAAATACACAGAGAAAGAACAGAGGTGCTGCTACAAGACGATCTGAAGCAGTATCTGTATAATCGCTATGCAAAGGATGGCATCACACCGAGTGAGGTTGATGGTATCCTCCTTATGCTGCGTAATATTTCCGGTACTCTTTATGAAGCAAATAAGGCTTTTTATAAGCTGCTTTGTGATGGTTTCATTCTCAACCGTGAGGACAGAACGCAGAAGGACATCTATATTGAACTTATTGATTTCGACACTCCCGAAAACAATATTTTCAAGGCGGTTAATCAGTTCGAGATCGAGGGTATCAACAACCAGTTGCGTATCCCTGATGGCATTGTGTTCGTCAACGGCATTCCTGTCGTTGTCCTTGAGTTCAAGAGCGCAGTCAAAGAGAATACCACCATCATGGATGCGTATAAGCAACTGACTGTGCGTTATCGCAGAGATATTCCTGAGATTTTCAAATATAACGCATTTATTGTTATCAGTGATGGTGCGAATAACAAATACGGCTCTTTCTTCAGCCCGTATGATTTCTTCTATGCCTGGAGAAAGATCAATTCCGAGGATAAGGAACTGGATGGTATCAGTTCCCTTGTAACGATGGTAAAGGGTATGTTCCGTAAAGACAGACTGCTTGCAGTTATGAAGGATTTTGTGTACTTCCCTGATAGTTCCGATAAGGACATCAAGATTGTGTGTCGCTATCCTCAATTCTTCGCAGCAAACAAGCTGTTCGAGAATGTAAAGGCACACATGAGACCTGATGGTGATGGTAAGGGCGGTACATACTTTGGTGCGACCGGTTGCGGCAAGAGCTACACCATGCTTTTCCTGACCCGTATGCTGATGAAAAGCCCTCACTTCCACTCACCGACTATTTTGATTATTACGGACAGAACCGACCTTGACGATCAGCTGTCTAAGCAGTTTATCGCATCCAAGAAGTACATTGGTGACGAAACTGTTGTCAGCATTGAATCCCGTGACAAGCTGCGTGAAGAACTGCAAGGCAGAGAAAGCGGTGGTGTATATCTGACAACTATCCAGAAATTCACCGAAGATATTCAGCTTCTGACCGACAGAGCCAATGTAATCTGTATTTCTGACGAAGCACACAGAAGTCAGATCAACCTTGACCAGAAGGTTCGCATTACGGATGCGGGTGTAGAGCGTAAATATGGCTTTGCGAAGTATCTCCACGACTCCCTTCCTAACGCTACTTATGTCGGCTTCACCGGTACTCCGGTCGATGGAACTATCGAAGTATTTGGTCCTGTGGTAGATGCTTATACTATGACAGAATCTGTTCGTGATGGCATAACGGTTAATCTGGTTTACGATGGCCGTGCTGCCAGAGTTACACTCGATCAGGCGAAGGTCCGTGAGATTGAAAAATACTACGAAGAATGCGAACGTCTGGGCGCAAACGAGCATCAGATTGAAGAAAGTCAGAAAGCTGTTGCCAACATGGAGGTTATCATAGGAGATCCTGATCGACTTCGTGCCGTTGCAGAAGATTTCATCAATCACTATGAAGCCCGTGTAGCCGAAGGAGCAACTGTAGCCGGGAAAGCAATGTTCGTTTGCATGAACCGATACATTGCCTATGATTTGTACAAAATACTGATTGAACTTAGACCTGAATGGGCAGTAAAGAAAGTTGCCGCTGACGGTGTTGAACTTAGTGAAAAAGATAAGAAGGAACTCAAACCTATTGAAATGCTCAAACTGGTTATGACCCGCAATAAGGATGATGACAAAGAGCTTTTCGATATGCTGGGGACAAAGGATGATCGCAAGGAGTTTGACCGCCAGTTCAAAAATCCGAAGTCTAACTTCAAAATTGCGATTGTCGTGGATATGTGGCTTACCGGATTCGATGTTCCTGAACTGGACACTATCTATATCGACAAGCCTATTCAGCAGCACACACTAATTCAGACCATTTCCCGTGTCAATCGTGTTTGTGAGGGTAAAGATAAGGGCTTAATTGTCGATTATATCGGCATTAAAAAGAACATGAACCTTGCTTTGAAGAAGTACACAAACTTTGAGTGCGAGGAATTTGAAGGTGTGGAACAGTGCGTTGTCATTGTAAAGGATCAGTTGGAAGTCCTTGGCCAGATGTTCCATAACTTCAACAGCAACGATTACTTCCGTGGCTCCCCTGCAGAGCAGCTTGCCTGCTTGAATCGAGCAGTTGAATATGTTCAGCTGTCCGAAGAACTGGAGACACGATTTATGGCTGCGGTTAAGCGAATGAAGCAAGCCTTTAATCTCTGTAGTTCCAGCGAGAAGCTGTCTGATGAGAATAAAGACTACATCCACTTCTACTGTGCGGTGCGTTCTATCCTTTTCAAGCTCACAAAAGGCGATGCCCCTGACATATCTCAGATGAACGCCCGTGTGCGTGAAATGTTGGAGGGAGCAATTCAGTCGGATGGCATTGAAGAACTGTTTGAAACCGGAAAACATATTTCTGTCGATATTTTCAGCGATGAATACATGGACAAGATTAACGCTATTCAGCTGCCTAATACTAAGATTAAAATTTTGCAGAGACTACTTTCCCAGGCGATTGATGAGTTCCGTAAAGTCAATAAGATAATGGGTGTTGAATTTGCTGATAGACTCAAGCGTGTGGTTGACGAATACAATAACCGACGTCGTGATGAAGCCTATGCCAACGAGGTTCTGGACGATGTTGCAGAGCAGCTTGCACAACTTCTGGAGGAGTTGAAAAAAGAAAAGAACTCTTTCAAAGCAATGGGCATTGATTATGAGGAGAAGGCTTTTTACGACATTTTGAAAGCAGTCGCAAGAAAATATGAATTTGAGTATCCTGATGACAAGATGCTTGAACTCTCCAAGAGGATCAAAGTTATCGTGGATGATAAGTCTCGTTATACCGACTGGTCTACTCGTGAAGATATTAAAGCAAATCTTCAGGTTGATCTGATTCTCCTGCTTGATGAATTTGGTTATCCTCCTGTAACTCTGGATGATGTTTATAAGGAAGTTTTGGAGCAGGCTGAAAATTTCAAGAAGTATGCAAATTAGGAATAGGCAAAGAAGATGAAACGGAAAGAACTATTTGACTGGTGCAAGCAGCAATACGGAACAGAGCCAGATTACCCGTGGAATGACTGGAATGCTGTCCTGCGCCACACAGACAATAACAAATGGTACGGCGTTGTCTTGGAAGTTGACCGCAGAAAACTTGGTTTGGCTGACGAGGGTATTGCTGATATTTTGAATGTGAAGTGCGACCCTGTTATGATCGGTTCCCTTCGGATGCAGAGCGGTTTCTACCCGGCGTATCACATGAACAAAGATAAATGGATCAGCATAATGCTGGACATGCCAGAAGCAGATGAACTAATAAAAGACTTACTTTCCCTGAGTTATGAATTGACCAAGGGGAAATCAAAAAAACATTGAATCATAGAATGGAGGGCATTGGACTATGGACAACAGAATATTTCTCTGCATAGATCTCAAGTCCTTCTATGCTTCTGTGGAATGTATCGAGCGTGGGCTTGACCCTATGACCACGAATTTGCTTGTGGCAGATGCATCCCGAACAGAAAAAACCATCTGCCTTGCGGTCTCACCCTCTTTGAAAGCCTATGGTATTTCAGGCCGTGCCAGACTGTTTGAAGCAGTTCAACAGGTCAAAAAAGCAAATGCAGAGCGCTTGAAAAAAGCACCGGGACATAAGTTTACCGGAACATCAAGTAATGCAATAGAGCTGGCTGCTCATCCTGAATTGGAATTGTCCTATATTACTGCGGTTCCGAGAATGGCTCATTATATGGAGCATAGCACAAAAATTTATAATATTTACCTCAAGTATATTGCTCCAGAGGACATCCATGTTTACTCCATTGACGAGGTGTTTATTGACCTCACTCACTACCTATCTTCTTCCGGTCTGAATGCTCGTGAATTTGCAAAACGGATGATTCAGGATGTCTTGGAAACGACCGGCATAACCGCAACAGCCGGTATTGGTACAAATATGTACCTTGCCAAAGTTGCTATGGACATCGTTGCGAAACATATACCAGCGGACGAAAACGGTGTTCGCATAGCCGAACTGGACGAAATGAGCTATCGACGCCAACTGTGGAATCACCGTCCCCTCACCGACTTTTGGAGAGTTGGTCGGGGATACGCAAAGAAACTGGAAGAAGTTGGTTTATTTACAATGGGCGATATTGCCCGCTGTTCGGTGGGAAAATCGAACGAATATTACAATGAGGATTTGCTTTACAAGTTATTCGGCATCAATGCCGAACTGCTGATAGATCATGCCTGGGGCTGGGAGCCATGCACGATTGCGGAAGTGAAGCAGTATAAACCCGAAAGTAATAGCGTTGGCTCCGGGCAGGTGCTACATTGCCCCTATGATTTTGAAAAAGCAAGACTGGTTGTTCGAGAGATGATTGACCTTCTTGTGCTGGATTTGGTGGACAAGGGATTGGTTACTGACCAGATTGTGTTGACAGTTGGCTACGATATTGAAAATCTGTCTGACCCTGTGCGCCGCAAGGCATACAAAGGGCAAATTACTACTGACCGTTATGGACGGCAAGTGCCAAAACACGCACACGGAACTGCCAATATCGGCAGATATACTTCCTCTACCCGCCTGGTTATAGATTCGGTTCTGGAACTATATGACCGGATTGTAGATAAATCTCTTTTGGTACGCAGACTCAACATATCCGCAAATCATGTAATTTGTGAAGCAGATGTGCCGAAAGAAAATAAAGTGGAACAGCTGGACTTATTCACTGATTATGCTGCTTTAGAGAAGAAAAAAGAGAAAGAAGACGCTGCGCTGGAGCGTGAAAAGAAAATGCAACAGGCAGTATTGACGATAAAAAGGAAATTTGGAAAGAACGCCATTTTGAAGGGAATGAACCTTCAGGAAGGTGCAACCGCTAAAGACCGCAATGCACAGATTGGCGGTCACAAAGCATAGCGAAAAGGGATACGATGTACGATATTGAAAAGGCAAAGCAATACGCATGGGAACAGGCCGACTGGATTGCTCATAGCAATGGATACTTTCTGATGAAAGACTGTGTTTTCTTCTATCACAAGGGGAACGTGGTTTTTGACCCTTGGAATGATGTGGACGGAAACGCTGTTGACGATCCTTTCTCCTTCTATGGCCAAGACAAGATGGATGAGTTTTGCAGACGGATTCTTGCGAAAAAAGAAGGTTCCACTCCGTCCAGTATGGTTTCTGTCGATAGCAAGATTCTTGACTTTCTGAAGATGCTCTACTTTGGCGTAACGGATAACCCCTTTGAAGCTGCCAGCAGGAGCGCATATACGGATATGTGCAGAACGATTCGATTTAATGGCAAGAATGGGGATATGTTGAGAAAAGCGGTAGAAGCACTTTTGGAAGAAAGAATCCCTGAGCTTGTAGCTGTGAATGATGCTGAGGATTTTACAAAATGGCACCACTCCATTTGCGAAGAAATTGTTTCGATGTATGAATCGGAAGGAATCGAGTTTTATATTGGACAAGCGCAGAAATGGGTCAATATGACTTTGAAATACTTGTATGTGTTGGTTCCTGATGTTGTAGAACCGTTTTACCGTTTTTTACATATTCCGCTGGACAACTACATCATCGACATTGCAAAGAAGCAGTATGGCATCCCTTCTCTGCCCTGCCCATGGAGCAGAATATCGGATTATCAGGATTATCTTGATTATGAGGAAATGCTGATGGAAGTGATTGATGAGGTGCCTTTGGATTGGGAGTTTGCAAAATGGGTTGAATCGGCTCGCAAGCAGAAAGTCGAGAAAGGCAGATAGTTTTCAGGAGGTGCGCTATGCAGATACATTACTTTCAGAGATACCATTCAAAAGAGAATGTGGATACATCCAACACCATGTTGATGCTTTCCCGTTTATATAATTACAATGCAGATAAATTCTTCTCTATGTTGAATAGCCTTATTCTCGGAGAGGATGAAAGTCCTGAAATTACATTTGACTTGCAGGTTGCCGGTGACGAAAGCGTTCCAGATGCTGTAATCAGCCAAAAGAGCTTTAAGATCGTTGTCGAGACAAAGCTCTATAATCAGTTCGATAAGCAGCAACTTGTAAATCATCTGGAGCAGTTTGGCGCAGAGGACATCAAGGTTCTGCTGACTATCGACCCCAGACCAATGAAGCAGCAGTTATTTGATGAAATGACTGTTGAACTGAAAAAGTATAACAGCGAAAACATGGAGCGCCTGATCCACCCGATTAAGCACGTCAATCTGACTTTTGAACAGCTTGTGGAGGCGATGGAAGATATTATTGATGACAGAGACACGGAGATTATTTCTGTGCTGGATGATTTCAAAAAATATTGTTTTGATGAAAAGCTGATACCGGATGGTCATAAGTGGATGCGAGCGATTGTGGCAGGAACAACGTTCCAGGACAACATGGATCTGAATTTATTCTACGATCAGGAATCCCGCAAGTTTTCAGAGCATGGCTATATTGGACTCTACAAAGATAAGAGCATCCGTGCGGTCGGCAAGCTGAAAAAGACCATTATTGCGGTTGAAGTTGAGGGAAAGATGATATACCGGTCAGAAAGCGGCGAAGCGCCAACTCCGGATGAGATCTGCCGTATCAACGAAGCAATCCACCGTGCAGAGGACTACGGCTATAACCTCCGCACGATCAGTCACAGATACTTTATGGTCGAGAAGTTCTACCCGATTGACTTTAGAAAAAGCAGCAAGAATCCCATTCAGAAAAGCAAGTTCTTCAACCTTGCGGATATGTTTGGGTACAAAACGATGCCTGATACTGAAAAGATTGCAGCTGATCTAAACGGCAGAACCTGGGAGGAGTTTTAATTGTTTTCAGGAGGTGACTGCAATGGAATATTTGAAGCAAGTCCATGATTTCGCCACAAAATGGATTGATAAATTCAGAGATCAAAAAATCAACTACATAGAGCTTGTAGATCACTACATGGCTGATGACTGTGAAGCTCTTGGGTTTCAAATGGATTGTGGTCACGCTTTTTCAGAGAAGTACGGGAATGCTATGAGCAAATACGATGAATTGAATCGAGTGATTGACGAGATAACAGACATCAGTCTGCTTGGCTCCGCAATCTACTCACAATGGCGATACTTCAACCATTGGGCGTATGATGCCGCTTCCATTTTGGAGTTCGAGAATCGTTCCTGGTTTATTCTTGCACTGAGCCGTCTGGCGGTGCTTTCCGGTGAGAATCCTTTTATATTCACCGGTGAGTTGAAGAAAATTCGTATTGTTTCTAATCGACTTGGATATGGTCCATGCCCGGAACCGGATGAAGAAGTCGAGCAGCACATTACGCTCAATTCGGAAGGACGGGTGTGGTTTTCAGCGTATGTGTTCGGACAGCGCCGTGATGGGCATTATGAAAAGGCCAGAACACAAAACATGAAAGTTGATAAAGCTGTTGCGGAAAGAATTATGTCCGCATTTTCAGCATATTTCAGCAACGAATATACAGAGGTATTTGCCACAGACATCGGTGACTGGAATATGGAGCTTACGAATACGGAGGGAAAGACCTATAAATTTCGTGGTTCCTTGTGTTCTGAGTTTATAGTTCAAGGTGTTGACCTTTCAGATTTACTTCGTCAAAGTTTGGATATGCCTGATTTGTATGTCTTTGATGGAAACAACAAGCCAGACATTGTGAATCGGATCGAAGTGTTCTATCACCGCATCACTAAGATAAAACCGAAGGAACCAATCTCTGAGCATACGGAATATGCTGTCTGGGATTACACAGAATCTTTGATCATAGACAGAAACAGCGAAAGCATTGAACACATCCAGAATATCGGCACAGGTTGTTCTGTCACTCGCAGGTACAAAGTAGAAGGCGGTATTGAGAGTCTGCTCGATGATTTGGACATAGACACCCTGTTTGAACATATTGAAGGAAATCCGCCTGATGTCGTTGAAAATCCGCTTGAAAGCAAAGACTACACCATCAAGGTGGTCACAAAAAAGGGTGCTGAAAAAGTAATCCAGGGAACCTACGATAAGAAAGGGTTACCGGATGATTGGGCTGAGTTTATGGAGTCGGTGTTTGATTTCATTACCTTTTACGGTTGGGGCGAAATAATGAACCCATCCGTCTACGGAAAGGTGCGGCGGTGTGGCAACGACATCATCTATTGCAGTGTGACCTTTGACGAAGGATATAAGAGCTATTATTACATAGCCGATGACGATTCAATCGAGGCTGGCGATTATGTGATTGTTCCTGCAGGTAAAGACAACCACGAAGCTGTCGTTGAAGTGGTGAAGAAAGAATATTTTGCGGCGGACGAAGTACCGCTGCCGATGGAAAAGACAAAGCATATTATCCGGAAATGTACGGAAGAGGATTTTGATTTACCCGAAGAATAATGTAAATTGGAATGATGACAGAGGAGTGTGATTGTATGAAATGTCCTTACTGTGATACAGAAATGCTTCATGGATATTTGAATTGTGGAACAACCATTTGGAGCGAACGCAAACACAAAATCGGTTTGCTTCCTGACGGAAAGGAAAAATATGCGTTACATTTAAAGCAGCCTCTCATGTCTCCGAATCAGATTGAAAGCCATTGTTGCCCAAAGTGCAAGCGAATTATAATTGATGCAACAGACTATGAAAACAATCTTGATTGCTAACTTTTAGCCTGTAGAGATAAAAAACTGGAAGTTAGCAGAAACGAGGAGGTGCGGAATGAGTAAAGCCAGCGACAACCATAAATATGATGATATAATCAATCTGCCGCACCATACTTCACCCACAAGGCCACGTATGGCGATGATTGACCGTGCAGCTCAATTCTCTCCGTTTGCTGCTCTGACAGGTTATGACGCCGCTGTGAAAGAAACAGCTCGTTTGACAGACCGGCGTATTGAGCTTGACGAATATGAAAAAGTAGATTTGGATGAACGACTTCAGTTGATCCAGGAGCATTTAGGAGAGCAACCGGAAATAAAAATCACATTCTTCAAGCCTGACGAGAGAAAAGCAGGAGGTGCATATCTATCCATAACAGGCGTGATAAAAAAGATAGATAGTTTTGAACGCTATGTTGTTATGATGGACGGAAAAAAGATACCGATTGATGAAATATTCCAAATTGACGGAGAGCTATTCCGCTTCCTTGAGAATGAGTCTATTTAACAATAATTAGCTCTGGAAGTCCATGAACGATGCTTAAACATCGTTTCATTGGACTTCTTTTTTTGCTCATTTCTCATATCCGATTAAATTATGACCTTACAGTAAAATTTTTTCGCCCATAATTTTTCTGTAAGGGCGTTCTGCCTGTATGGCAAATCGACATTTGGGCAGAATGACTTTACAATTAAAGTATGAAAGAGACAAGGAGGTGATCGGAGCGATGGGCGTGAATGAGTTGGACTATGTAATGATCGGGCAGCGAATTAAAGCAGCTCGTTGTAAACTTGGATTGCAGCAAGCAGAAGTTGCTTACCGTGCTGGGCTTACTACTTCTCATATGAGCCATATAGAAACGGGACAAACTAAATTGGCTCTGCCGACTATCGTAAAGATTGCAAATGTATTGTCTGTTTCTGTCGATGAGCTGTTATGTGATAGTTTGGATCAGGTGAAGCATATATATGACAAGCAGATTGCCGAAGAATTAGCGGATTGCGATTCCGCAGAACTCCAAGCTTTTCTTGAAATTATACGATCAACAAAAAGGTAATCCGTAAAAACCGCAAGGTAGTAACAACTGTATAGTGGCTGAAAGTATGAAATAAGCGATAGGGCCTGAAATATGGAACCAGCTTCATAACTTTTGGAAATGAAGCTGTCAGGCCGTAAGCATGGTCTGGCAGTTTTTGTTTCCATAACATCACGGAAGGGGGCAGAGCTATGTTCAAAAAAATTCAAAACGCCTTCAACCGGATAGGGCAGAATCCGATTGAAAACCAATCAGAGTACATCCAATATGCCCAGGAAGTTGAGTGTACATTACGACTTTTGGAGTCACAGCTTCATGAAAGCGACGATTCGACAGAAATCATTCAGAATGTGATGAAAACAGCTTGCGAGTTTTATCAAGGTGACTGGGTTGGGTTCCTCGAATTGGACTTAGAGCTTGGTTTGTGGACACCGTATGTCTGGTATAATCCCAATGAACACGATAAAACTTCCGTCTTACTACAGGAATTTGAGTCTGCCGAATTTTTCAAAAGATGGATTGATGCAATGCACAGCAATAGTGCGTTATACTTCTCATCTTTAGACGAACTGTATGATGCCCCTCCTCAAGAGATCAAATTGTATCAACATCTTGATATTAACAAACTCTTAGCTGTACCTATTAAGCCTCGCCCTATTGGTTTCTTGGTGGTGCGAAATCCACAAAGGTATTTAAGCCGGAGCAGTATGCTCCAGATGTTGGCTTTTGTCCTTCTGTCATCTATCAATGATCAGAAGTTGATGCAAAGCATGAAGATGTCAATGTCTCCAGAGAATATTAAGAACGATACAGATGTAATTATCAATCTGTTCGGGAATCTGGAGATATATACTTCCAGCGGAGTTTTGCATGAATCGGATTTGAAGTCACCGAAGATCTGCCGATTGTTGGCGTATATGCTCCTCAATAGAAAAGTTATGATACCGGCAAGAGAAATTGTCGAAGCGATCTGGCCGGAAGAAACTATTGAAACGGATAACCCTGGCAAAAACCTAAGGGCTTTGATATTCCGTTTGCGCCAGTCGTTCAGCCTGATTTCACCATATTCGCTAATTGAAACGACACCGAATGGTTATCGCTTTAATCCGAAGCTTAATATAATGACTGACTTGCAAGCATTTGAGAAGCTTTGGGAAACAGTTCAATGCACCAATCTTGTCACAGACAAGGCAGAAATTTTGAAGCAAGCAGTAAATATGTACAAGGGAGATGTCCTTGTTTCAGCCGCTGGAGAGCATTGGCTTATTCCCACTTCGGCCCATTATAATCTGCGTTATCTTGGTATGATGAGTGAATTATTAAAAATTCTGGCGGAGGGAAAGGATTATCATAATCTTCATAGGTATGCTGCGCAGGCATTAACTGTTAATCCAGAGAATGAAACAGCATATTACTGGCTGATTTATTCTATGGTAAAAATGAATGCGATAGAGCTGGCGAAAACACAGCTACAAATCGCTCAAGAAAATTTGATAGAAGAAGATTACTTTGACCTTGTATCTGAGTTGAAGAAAATAGATATTTCGCCTACTACAAACTTGTTTCGTAATGAAAGAGTGAACGGATAAAGGCATATAACATCCATATAACACGAATTTTCTCATATAACATTCATATAACAAGGAGATAATTTCCAAATAACTCAAACACCGCAATTATAACATCTAAATAACAATCGAAAATTTCCATAGAACCTCCATAGAGTAGAGTTTCCGGGCAAAAGCAAATTTGCTTGAGAAATAAATCTATGGAGGTTCATTTTGGTTGCCCATCAATATGAGGGAGCAGGCGCTTTTGCACACAGTTGTAAAGGCGTCTGCTCCCTTTTTCTTTTTTATGCGGACCCTCAGTGCCGATCACCTCCTCCGTCCTTGAAATTTCGCTTTTCAAATTTCAAGAATACGGAGGATATAAGGATGTATTACGACCTTAGAGAAAGTGGTTTAAGAATAAAGAAACTGAGAAAGCAAAAAGGGCTGACGCAAGAGCAGCTTGCAGACAAATTGAATATCAGTACAAGCAATTTAGGAAAGCTGGAAAGGGGGCTCCAGGGGTTATCTATTGATCTGTTGATAGAACTTTCCATTTTCTTCGATGTGTCTCTGGACTACATATTGCTTGGCCGTGAGTTGCAGACAGATGCTCTCAAAAGACAAATTCACAGTATGTTGAAACAGCTGATGGAGATTGAGCAGAAACTATAAAATCCGCAGTACCACGGTGGGTAATCCGCCGTGACAGGTCATAAAAAAATGAATGTGTAAACAGTACAATTTAATTGCAATCAAGGTTGTCCTTGGATGCGTTGTTCCTTGAAAACCGAATACACATTCATCAGGTACGTTCCTGTTGCCGGTGCGAAAGCATCAGCCACGTCAGAGATACGCCATGATATGTTCCCGGTGAAATAGAGTCATATATCTATTTGTCTGTTGTCATTCGGAAGCATGAGCGAGAAATATCTGCTTGTAAATATCGGGTTGCTCCCGGTACGGCGATGAAAGCAACAGGCATAATGATACTTCTGTCCAGCCACAGCCCCCTCCTTCCTTTCTGGGATGGAGGGGATCACGCAATGGGGGCAGCCCGGTGAGAACCACGGGGAGGTTAAATGCCTATGGAGCTGGTCAGCAGCCAGCCGCTTTGATGATTTCCCACTCCCAGGGGTGTTGAGGACAAATATGGGAACGACATAGTATTAAGAAGGGACAGGCTTTCTTATGATTGCCTGTCCCTTGTACATATTCGTTGAAAAGAGGTTGTACAGATGCTGAAAAAAGACTGGGTATTTCGCCGTGGCGATATTTACATGGCAAACCTTACTCCGGTTTGCGGTTCTGAGCAAGGTGGTGTACGCCCCGTGTTGATAATTCAGAACAATGTGGGGAATTATCATTCTCCAACGCTGGTTGTGGCAACATTTACTTCCAAGGCAAGAAAAAAGACGAAACAGCCCACCCACTATTTGATGAAGCATAACCCGGCTTTGAAAAAGCCGTCTGTTGTTTTGCTGGAACAGATCAGAACTGTGGATAAACAGCGTATTGAGCGTTATCTGGGCAAAGCGTCCAGAAAAGAAATGAGTGCAGTAAACAAGGCGCTTCTTATCAGCTTGGCCTTGGATAAGTCATATCGTCAGTGAAATCTATGGGCAGATCCGCCGCAAGGTGGCTCTGCCTATCCTTTTGCTGATGAGAGTTTCTATGAATATCATAGGAAATTTTTGGCAAGAATTATATATGAAGGTGGTGATTGCAGATGACCGAGAAAAACATGAAGTGTTCGACAGCTGATGAACAGCTTGTTGATATTCGTGATGTGAAGATTGATCGCACACTGCCGACTGAGGAAAGAATCAGATCTTTTGTAGAGCAGATCAGGGACCCGTACAAATTCAAGGTAGGCGATGTTGTTGTAAAAGTGTCGTTTGCAAATACGCAAAACACAATAACAGACAACTTCATCAATATGATTGCTTCTATGTAGCATTTCTTACCCGTTGGTAGAAATTGGCGTGATACTTTGGCGGCGACAAACTGGAGTTTTGCTGGTGGCTATGTTATCATAGCCTTGGACAAAATCAGCAAAGCTCCGGTTTGTTTTTAGGCTTCCAATCGAAAACAAAAGGAGTGGCGCAATATGCAAAGTTATTTAGACAAAAAATACTATGCTGCCATCTACCTGAGATTGTCGATGGAAGATGGTGACTTTTCCGGTTCAGGGGAAAAGAAAGAAAGTAATAGTATCGCCAATCAGAGAAAGCTGATTGAGGATTACCTGAAACATCATCCTGAAATTGTATCTTATCAGGAATTTTGCGACGACGGTTATACAGGGACAAACTTTGACCGTCCGGATTTCCAGAGAATGATTGCTCTGGTGAAACAAAATAAAATCAACTGCATCATCGTGAAGGATCTCAGCCGTTTCGGGCGTGAGTACATTGAGATGGGCAGGTATGTGGAGAAAATTTTCCCGGCGCTTGGTGTCCGTTTTATAGCCATTAACGACAATTATGACTCGGCCTTGGCGCAGGATACGGGGAGCGAAATAATCATTCCCTTTAAGAACCTGATTAACGATTCCTACTGCAGAGATATATCCATAAAGGTTCGCTCCAATCTGGAAATCAGAAGAAGGAATGGCGAATTTGTGGGTACTCATGTGGTTTATGGTTATAAGCGTTCTGATGAGAATAAAAATCAGTTGGTTATCGACCAGGAAGCTGCTGCTATTGTACAGAGCATTTTCCGTATGAAGGTTGATGGGTTCAGCCCGTCACAGATAGCGGAAAAACTGAACAAAGACGGTGTTCTTTCTCCTTATGAGTATAAGAGACATCATGGAGATCGTTTCAGAAGCGGTTTCAAGCGTCAGGTTCAGTGCGAGTGGAGTCCGGTCTCCATTTATCGTATTCTCAAAAATGAGATGTACACTGGCACATTGGTTCAGGGCAAGACTTCTACCCCGAACTACAAAATAAAGGACAGAACGACAAAAGATAAAGAGGAATGGATAAGAACGGAAAACGCCCACGATGCCATTATCCCTCCCGCAACTTTTGACTTGGTTCAGAAGCTAATGCTTGAGGATACCAGAAGCGCATCCGGTGATGATTCCGTACACCTTTTCTCTGGCAAAATCTTTTGTCAGGACTGCCAGAGTTCCATGACACGCAAGAGAACAAAGTCTGCCGGTAAGGAGTATGTGTACTTCATCTGTACTGCAAATAAGCAGGATAGATCTGTCTGCTCCCATCACAGTGTAAAAGAGCAGGCAGTGTATGACACTGTTTTAGCTGTCATTCGTGCTTATGTGGCACTTGCGCTGGATTTGGAACAGGCGTTGTCCAGCATCAACGATATGTCGTGGGAAAGCCGTGAAATAGAGCGTATTCAGGTGAAAGTCCAGAGACAGGAAGAAATCATAGAGCATAACAAACAGATGAAAGCTATGATTTACGATGACTTCAAAAGTGAGGTCATCAGCCTGGAGGAATACAATATCTTTAAGGCAGAATTCGACAAGAATATCCGGGATGCAAAAAAGGCGATTGCACGTCTGAATAGCAGTCGCAATCAAGTAAGCGCCGGTCTCACTGAGCAGCAGGGATTCCTGGCACAGTTCAGACAGTACGAGAATATTCAGGAATTGAGCCGCAGAGTTGTGGTAAATTTTGTGGAGCGTATTGAGATCAGCGAAAATAAGGAAATATGTGTGTTTCTCAATAACGCAGACCAATTCCAGGCAATTCAAGACTATCTCAGCGATTACCATGCACAGCAATCTGCTTCCAAGGTTGTCTCCTTTGCTGGGAAGGAGGTGGGCTAAATGGCAAGAACTGCGAAACGTCGGCAGCAGGCTGTAGCTCAAAGCACCAAGAACGAGCCTGTAGCTGTGATTTATAAGACAGCGATCTATGCCCGCCTTTCCCGTGAGGATAATCTGAACGGGTCGGAGTCGATTGAAAATCAGCTGGAATATATCAAGAGCTATCTTGCCAGCCATCCTTATCTGGAGTGCGTTGACATTTATATCGACAATGGCTTTACAGGTACGGACTTTGACAGACCCAACTGGCAAAGGCTGATGGAAGATGTTAAAGACAAGAAAATCAACTGCATTGTTGTCAAAGATCTTTCCCGCCTTGGGCGAAACTATATTGAGACCGGCGAGTTTCTTGAGAAAATCTGTCCGTTCTTTGGTATTCGTTTCATTGCGATTAACGACAACTTTGATACAGATACTGCAGAAGCGAATGGACAGCTTTCCGTATCTCTTTCCAATATAATCAATGATTATTATGCCAAAGACATTTCTCGAAAAGTAACATCTGCTTTGAAAACAAAGATGGAAAATGGCGAATACATTGGCAGTTGGGAAAAATACGGCTATTTAAAGAGTCCTGAGAATAAAAATCAGCTGATTGTTAATCCGGAGACTGCGCCTGTTGTTCAGATGATTTACAAATGGCGTAGCGAAGGAATGAGCTATATGGGCATCAATAAGAAGCTCAATGATATGGGGATTCCTTCTCCTGGGCAGTATAAAGCTGACCGTGGCATTGTGACTAACAACAACCAGAAAGCCCATAAAATTCTCTGGAATAAACACATGGTGACGGAGATCCTGAAGGATACCGTTTACCTTGGGCATCTGGCTCAAAGAAAAGCCGGTCAATGTTTATATGCAGGTATTCCTTATGGAAGATTTGATGAACAAGACTGGATTGTGGTGGAAAACACGCATGAAGCCCTGATCAGTCAGGAACTTTTTGATAAGGTTCAGAAAATCAATCGTGCTGCAGTTGAAAAAACAAAAGCAAATCACGGTAAATATGATTACCTGCCGAAAGCTGAAAACATCTACGGCAAGAAGTTCACCTGTGCGGATTGTGGCTGTGTGATAAAGCTGGTTCGCTCTTTCAGCACAAAGAAGGACAAAGCGTATTTTACATTTAAGTGTCCTTCCTA
>OKCG01000108.1_pt1 | contig 36087 bp, 28 predicted proteins | sample 1609991 | NCBI WGS metagenome assembly OKCG01 (sample SAMN04436606, study PRJEB24849) | human gut metagenome | biome: human gut; feature: NICU; material: stool | host: Homo sapiens | place: USA: Saint Louis, MO | collected 2010-01-15
GGCGGCAATACCCTGATCCTCGCCCATACCACCCTGCTGAACGAAGCGATCTCCGACAAAGATCTCGCAGATATCGGCACCGAGCGCCACGGCAAGCGCCACGGCGGAGGTATCCGAACCACCGCGGCCGAGCGTGGTGGCGTCACCCTTGGCGTTGATGCCCTGGAAGCCGGCAACGATGGCGATGTCTCCCAATGAGAGCGCGTTCTTCACGCGGTCCGGTCTCACGGCCTTGATGTGGGCCGCGCCGTAACGGGCGTCGGTGAAGAAGCCGGCCTGCTGACCGGTGAAGGAGTGGGCGCGGCTGCCTTCGGCGTGAATGGCCATGGCCAGCAGGCTCATGGAAATTCGCTCGCCTGCGGTCATCAGCATGTCCATCTCGCGCTCGGGCGGGTTGGAGTCGATGCTCAGCGCCTGATCGATAAGGTCATCGGTGGTGTCGCCCATGGCGGAGACCACCACGGCCACCTTGTTGCCCTTCTTTTCCGTCTCAACAACGCGCTTGGCCACACGTTTGATCGATTCGGTATCGGCGACCGACGAACCGCCGTACTTCTGCACGATGAGAGCCACTGCTGTCCTTTGTTCTTCTCTTAGGGGGAGTTTGCTCAATATTCTACGCAAACGCAACGATTATAAAGGTTGCCGCGTTCACCCCGCGACCCCGCGCCGACATGTGGACACGGGCATGGCCTACGTTGTTCAGCAAATATTCAAGTTTTCACCGGTGGTTCTTTGAGGCAGCCGCATCCATCCTTTGAGATTCGAGCGGTTAACTATCAATTACCGGCAAACGAAAGCAAACCGGCGAGGTTTCCGCAGACCCCATAACTGAATACCTTCTTCTTCCTCTCTCCTTTTCAAGGCCCGGTCCCGCAGCCCGGGCCTTTTCCTTTTGTGTTGGGAACGATGGGTCAAACGCACGATACGAGCTCACGGAGCAAGCGTGGCCAACGGCACTACCAATACCCCATCATCCCGGCGATAAGCGGCAGCCGTAGCGGTCAGCACCATCAAGAATGACGGACGGCCTTCGTGATCTTGATCAATTCTGTCAGCCAACTTTTTCAAATGGGCCGCCGCAATATCAACCTGCTTTTCTCCGAGCTTGACCTCAATGAGAGCCCATCGTCCATCATGCAGGCCAATGACCGCATCAGATTCCAATCCCGTCTTATCCCGATAATGGAACACATCTCCGCCAAGCGCATCAGCATACACACGCAGATCGCGAATACACATGGACTCAAACAGCAAGCCAAAGGTCTCGAAATCATTAAGGAGTTTCTCCGGGGTCGCGTGCAGTACCGCACAAGCTATCGACGGGTCGCTGAAGTGTCTGGTTGGGCTCGTTCTCACTGCAGTCTTAGAACGTAAACGAGGGTTCCAAGCTGGAAGATCTTCAGTTACGCAAGCTCGCGACAATGCATCTAAATAATCGGAGAGTGTACCTTCCGAAGGCGGTTCACCCTGCATATCCGCCGCGATAGTGGATTGCGACGCCTGAGAAGAAATATTGCGCGCATACGAGCGCATAATCAGACGCATCCAAGTTTTATTGCGCTTTATACCATCCATACGATTGATGTCAGAATCAAGTAGTTCTTCGACATAATCCGCGGCCATGCGCAAGGCAACATTTACTCGAGATTCGACTACTGCTTCAGGCCAGCCACCGCGGCATAGCGCAAACGCGGTGTTTTCAATATCGAAATCGGAGAAACCCGAAACATCATGGTTGCCATCGAACAACTCTCCCAACGAAACAACGCCCGTCGATTCCTGCGATTCAAATAAGGACATGGTACGCATGGTTAATCGGGCAATTCTTCCCACTCCGGAATGAGCTGGTTCCTGTTGAGGAGTCGCCGATCCAGTTAGGATGAATCGGCCACGACCGCGCCCTCGATCGATGGCGAAACGCACCGCGTCCCACAATTGCGGGGCCATCTGCCATTCATCAATGAGTCTCGGCTCCTCACCTCGCAGGATGAGAGAAGGCTTTGTATCAGCCAAGGCCAACAGCGTAGCACTGCGATCCGGGTCCTGCATGAAGACCTGACTCGCCGACTGCCTTTCTGCCGTTGCAGTCTTGCCACACCATTTTGGACCTTTAATCTGAACGGCACCAGAAGACTGCAATGCCTGAGTCAGCAACCCATCAGCCACTCGAGGAAGGTACTCGCCACGTTGAATCTCCGAGCTCTCCACTGCCATATGTGCCCTCCCGCAAACCGTCGAAACATCAACCTATAAATCACTCTATTGCGGAAGTTGGACCATTCTAATTGTGGAAGTTGGACTATTTTCGTTGTGGAAGTTGGACCATTCCTATTAGGGAAGTTGGACACTAGATTACGAACTAGACTTTTCCTTTTTGCAGCAACAGTGCCACCAACACGATGGGCGTCATCACCGCCTATCGCCAGACCCTTTTCCTTGACCTAAAAAGAGAGATGCCCAGACAGTGCCATCTTTTCTCTGATCACACTAGCCAATTCGGAACGCAGCGGCGAATCCGTGATCCGCGCATCCTCTGCAACCGCGCCTTTGACGTTCGGCAATCCGGCGAATGAGCTTTTGCTCAGGCGCTCTTCGCGATTCATTTCTTTGGTCGGAAAACAGAATACGCGGGAACGCCCCTCACGCCTACGAAACCAACGGCTCGACGACGAACCGACATCCACGAAAACAGCAATAGCGCCTCTTTTATCGAGGTAACATATTCCCTCTTTATGCATTCATACCCCCCTATTTGAAAGCTCTGCCAAATATCGCCGACGCTGCGACTTATCATGTTGCCATACTTTGCAATCCTTTGCATCCCCTTGCATCTCAACGGCTTGTCCGAAGTAAGCCGCATCACTGACAGCCGTAGCAACGTTGTTCGTATCGCATTTTCAGACTTCTTATGCCCCCTACATTGCCCCTATATGGCCCCGTCGGCATGTTGCATGAAAGGCTTGGTGCGGAGTAACGTTTCGCAGTGTGGCGCGTGCGGTGTTGCCATTTGCGACAGCACCTATGCCATGCACGACTAAGACGGACCCGGCCGTCTTGTATAAGCAAATCATGAGCAGATCAAGCGAAGGAACAGGCGACTATGGCATTGCTGCATCGACGTTCGACGAGTAAGCGTGCCTCACAGAAAATGTGGGAAAACAACGCGGCCATGCCGGATGACGCATCTGCAAATGACAACGTTTCCTCAGCGCGGCCCGAGCCCGCAGCATTCGTTCCAACACCATTTGACGAAGTCATCGATATCAGCGATCTCGTGGCCGAGCGCCGACGCCTGCAACGCAACCTGTGGGCGATGCGCATCATCACCATTGTGCTGCTGATCGCCGCAATCGCCGTGGCCTGCTTCCCGCTAGCGTTGCAATTCGAGTCCGACCGCAACTTGGCCGCCACCACAGCCACCACGGCCAAAGAAGTAGCTGGCTGGCCTTACCCGCAGGCGGAAGACAAGCTCACGGCGGCCCGCGCATACAACAAGAAGCTCGCTGAATCCGGCCAGCCTATCTTGGGTGAAGCCGTCGATCCGTTCGCCGCCGCTCAAGGAGGATCCCAAGCCAGCGGCGAGGATTCCGCCTCAAAGAAAGACAAGGAATACCAGTCACTGCTTAATACCGGCAACGGCGTGATGGGCACAATCAAGGTGCCCAAGCAGTCCATCAATCTGCCGATTTATCACGGCACTTCCGAGGAAGCACTGGCTTCTGGTGCCGGCCATTTGTACGGCACGTCGCTGCCGGTGGGAGGTAAATCCACCCATTCGGTCATTACCGGGCACCGCGGGTTGGTTGAAGCGCTGATGTTCACCCGTTTGGACGAGGTGAAAGAGGGCGACTTCTTCTACATCGAAGTCATGGGCGAAACTTTGGGCTACAAAGTGGACCGCATTTCGGTGATTTTGCCGGATGACACGTCGAAGCTCAAGATTGTGCCGGGTGAGGACCGTGCCACCTTGATGACCTGTACACCATACGGCGTGAACACGCACCGACTGCTTATCTCCGGGCACCGCGTGGCGATTCCGATGCCGGCCCCCGAGCCGAATGACGTGCTTGACGCGCGCAATATCGCCCTTGGTGTTGGTCTAGGCATACTGGCGGCAGGACTGTTCATCATCTGGTTGGCGCGACGGCACAAGGCCGCGCGCATCATCCGCCACGGCGCATTCTGGCCGTGGATGCGCCGCAAGGGCGAGAGCGCCAATGATACGCTGGCTTAGGCCTCGCGCCGACCGGCCAGTGCCCTGCCCAGCGTGATTTCGTCGGCATACTCCAAGTCGGAGCCCACCGGCAGGCCACTGGCAAGTCGGGTGACCTTGACACCTACGGGTCGCAATAGCTGGGTCAAGTAGCTGGTGGTGGCCTCGCCTTCAATATTCGGGTCGAGCGCCATAATCACTTCCTTGACCTCATCGCCTTCTAAGCGTTTGAGCAGACCGGGAATACGCAGGTCAGCAGGGCCAACGTTGGCCATTGGGTTGATTGCGCCACCGAGCACATGGTATAGGCCGTGGTATTCGCGCGTGCGCTCGATGCTCATCACATCCTTGGGCTCTTCGACCACGCAGATCACCGAACGGTCGCGTCTCGGGTCAGCGCATACCGGGCAGGGGCTGGATTCGCACACGTTGCCGCAAATATCACAGAAGCGGATCTTGGCCTTGACCTCTTCGATGGCCTCGGCCAAATCGCGCGCTTCATCTTCGGGCGCGGACAGCATGTAGAAGGCGATACGCTGCGCGCCCTTCGGCCCGATGCCGGGCAGCCGCCCGAAAGCGTCGATCAGTCGCTGTATTGCGCCGTCATAAGCAAGTGCCATGGGTATTCCTCGTTATTCGTCCTCATTATTCATCCGAGTGCTTCTTGGCAGGCTGGATGTTCTTGGGGTTCTTCGGATCATCTGCCGCGAATTGCTCGACTTTTTTGACCTCGAATAGCTTTTTCAGATCGTCGAGATTCATGGCCGTCGCCTCGCCGAGCGACTGGTCGCTCATCGAGTATTCGTCATCCTCGGCCGCGACTTGCGGTTGTGGTTTCGGCTGGGGCTGGGGCCGGCTATTCCACGGGTCGGCATTCGGGGTCGGCTGTGCGGGTTGCGGTTGATTCCACGGGTCACCGTGCGGGGTGGCCTGCGGAGCCGATTGTGGAACTGCCTGCGGTTGATTCCACGGATCATCAGCCGGAACCGCTGATGATGAAGACTGAGCGGGTTGTGGCTGATTCCATGGGTCATCGCCGGCAGCCGGCTGCGGAACCGATTGGGGCTGGTTCCACGGGTCATTGCCCGACATATTGCCCGACACTGTCTGAGGAACCGAAGAAGCCGGAGTCTGGGACTGAGGCTGATTCCACGGGTCGTCTCCTGGCTGCGGAGCCGCCTGAGCATGGTTCCCCTGCGGCTGATTCCACGGATCATCGTGAGGAGACTGCTGATATGGCTGGTTCCACGGGTCGGCTTCGGCCGGTTGCGACGCCGGTGAGACCGCGGCCTGAGACTGCGTCTGATTCCATGGATCGTCGCTCGCGCCGGCAACTGCCGTAGCGGAAGATGCGGTGGCTGGCTGCCCAGTGGACTGTCCAGTGGGTCCAGCGGACGCAACGGACGCAGTGGGTGCAACAGGAGCAGCCGGAGCGGCCCACGGATCAACACCGTCACTGATGTCCGGAACCGCAACATGCTTCTTGTGATGCTCTTCGGGCGCAGGCGTAGCAGCGGGCTCGTTAGGTGCGAACCCGTCTGCAGATTGCGGCGAAGCGTTGCTTACGGCCGGCTTGGCCCAAGGGTCATCGTCACTCCAGTTCTTCGCCGCCGTGGATGCACTGGATTGGCCGGCTCGATGGCTGTCGTCCGTATCCTCGGCTCGGCCTGTTGCAGTCGGCTTCGGAGCTTTCGGCTCGCTCCCCATATGAATGCCCAGGCCCGCGCCCAAACTCGACGCGGCCAATCCAGCCTTGGCCATGGCAATCTGCTGCTTGACCTTGGCCAATTGCTCCGGGCTCATACGTTTGACGGATTCGACTCGCTCGCCATTCGCCGCGACCGCAGAAGGTGCAATAACCGCATTGGCACCGAACTCGTTGCGCACGGCATCCATCACCACGACCGCCGCCTTCTTACCGCTGTTATCCACGGCCAAGGCGAAAGCGTGCTGGCTCAGCGACTTGTCGAACGTCATCGACAGGCAAGGCAGACCCTTACGGTTGGGACCGAATTTTACGGTCGGCACCTTGTCTCGTGACACATATTCACGAATGGTTTCCGGCAAAGCGGCGACGGCTGCATCCCACTTCTCGTCGATGGACCGATTATCCGATGCCGCAGGCGAGGTCACCGGTTGAGCCGGGACGGCCGGCGACGCGGCGGGAGCGCCCCACCCGGCACCGGCAGCAGCAGTTGCTACAGCAGGTTGCACAGACGGAGAGTCCGCAGGTCGGTCGCTGACCGGGCCGTTGCCTCCAACAGATTCATGGGAAGCGGTGCTCTGAGGCGCGGCTGCTTGCTGGTTGCGTGCAGCACCGGAGAATCCGCCATGTGAGGCTCCGGCAAACCCGCCCCGCGATGCGCCGGCAAAACCACTGGCACCCGTACCGGAAGCGGCTGACGTAGTCGAAGTCGAAGAAGCAGCCGCAGGCGGCATACCAGAAGAAGCTGGCGCGGGAGCGGCTGTTGCAAAGCCTGATTCACTGCCGGCCAACAATCGCGCGGCCAGCAGTTCCAAGCGCATACGCGGAGAAATGGCTCCGGTCATGGCACCCAACGTAGTGTTGATGATGTCTGCCATTGCGGTCAGTGCGCCCAGTCCCAGCGCCTTGGCTTGGCGGTGCAGATCGTCCATATCCTCGGCCTCAGCCGTGTCGGACAGCACGGATTCCGCACGGTCCCCGGCCAACGTAAGCACCAGCAGATCACGCACACGAGCCAGTAGGTCTTCGACGAATCGTCTCGGATCGAATCCGCCGACCACGACTTTCTGGATAACGCCGTACAGGGCTTCGCCGTTGTGATCGATTACCGCATCCACGGCCTCACCGATCAGTGCCTCCGGCGTGAAGCCGAGCAGGGCTACAGCGGCATCATGGGTGATAACGCCTTCGACCGAACCAACCATCAGCTGGTCAAGCACGGACAGGGTATCTCGCATGGAGCCGCCACCGGCGCGCATCGCCAGTTTCAGCACACCGGGCTCGGGCTTGATGCCTTCCTTGTCGCAGATCGTCTCCAGGTAGGGACCCATGACTTCCTGCGGCACCAGACGGAACGGATAGTGGTGGGTGCGCGAACGGATGGTGCCAATCACCTTGTCTGGTTCGGTGGTGGCGAAGATGAACATCACATGTTCAGGCGGCTCTTCAACGATTTTAAGCAGCGCATTGAAGCCCTGCTGCGTGACCATGTGGGCCTCATCGAGAATGAAAATCTTATAGCGGTCGCGCGCAGGGGCGAACCCAGCGCGTTCTCGCAATTCTCGAGCATCATCCACACCGTTGTGCGAGGCCGCATCGATTTCGACCACGTCGATGGAACCCGGACCGCCGGTGGCCAGGTCCTTGCAGCTTTCGCATTCGCCGCAGGGGTGGGAAGTCGGCCCTTTGGCACAGTTGACGCAACGGGCCAGGATACGCGCGGAGCTGGTTTTGCCGCAGCCTCGCGGCCCTGAGAACAGATAGGCATGTGTGAGCTTGCCCTCGTCCAAGGCGCGCATCAGCGGGACCGTGACTTGGTCCTGGCCGATGACCCCTTCGAAGGTGTCCGGACGATAGCGACGATACAGTGCAAGTGCCATAGCTACTAACCTACCTTTGCCCTCAGAATTAACCGATAAAAAGTCAAGATAAACCGGGCTCATAGTTGCCGAATCGGGAAAACTCTTTATATTCCAACGACATTCACCTGACAACGGTTACCGCATTTTTATTGTTATTAACCGCTTTCTTTGTATTAACATAGTGTCAATAACGGTTGTGGTCAGGAGGCACCCATGAGCGATATCCTCGACGAGAAACGCCCCACCCGCGGCGATGCCCGGCGCGACGCCATCGTGCAAGCCGCGCGCAAGGTGTGTCTGGAAAAAGGCTTCTCCAAAATCACCGTTTCCGACATCGCAAGCGAAGTCGGTATGACGCGTTCGCTGTTCTACCACTACTTCGAAGACAAGGAAGCCGTAGCTGACGCAGTACTCGATAACGTCATCGACGAAATCCTCACCACGTTGAAGCAGTGGAACCAAGCGCGCGAAACAGGCAACGTGAACAAGGCATTAGACGACATCGTGCATGTACTCCGCTCCCTGATCGCCGACGAGAGCCCCTTCTCAAACCGTATGATCCAAGACGGCAACGCCGAACTGTATATCAAGTTCATTGACCGCGCGGCGGACCGTATTGCCGACTACATTGCCCAGACCACCGTACGTGATTTCGAGCAGATGCATGGCCTGCCAATCACCAACGTCCATGAGACGTTCTTCACACTGATTGTGGGGCTTATCTCACTGATTCGCTCGCATCCGAACATCAGCGACCGAACCATCAAAGAGGTCATGGCGCAGACGCTGCATATCGAAAGCTATGTCGTCTGAGGTCTGACGGGCATTGGCTCTGGTACCGCTCTCCCGCACTCCCCTCAGTCCGCTTCGCGGCCAGCTCGTCCGCAATTGCGGACAGCCTACGGCTGACTTTCTTCTGGTTCGACTATCGTCGAACCCTCGCCTACAAACAGCCCACTGGGCTGTTTGCTTTACGGCTCAGCCTAATGAGGGGAGCCAATATAATCGGGTCACGCGAACTGGCCGGTCACGGGATCGCGACCATCTCGGGCAATGACGTCGAGCACTTCCTGTCGGGAATCCACCTCACGGGCGGCTACGGCCGGCGGCACTAGCACGCGCAACGCGCAGTCCTCGGCCACTACCCTAAATGGCAAATGCCCGATATATTCGCCGTCCGCCATCAGCACCGGTGGCTCGTCTCCTTCCGCTGCCCGCGTGACTTCGATTTCACGGATACGTTTCCAGCCGAACACCTTTGAAGCAAGTAGCTTGCCGTTATAGGCATTCGAAATGGCCACCGCGCATTCGCCGAAGTTCGGCACGTGGTCCATCCACACCAGGTCCAACAATCCATCGGAGAAGCAGGAGTACGGCGAGACCTCAATGCCGCCACCGATATGCCTCGAATTCGCAATCGTCAGCAATGGTGTGATGATGTCTCGTTCATCCGTGGTACCGTCCGCCAATGTGGCTTTGATGTGGTAACCATAACGCTTCATATGCGTCAGCTCCACCAGCACCGCCGCAAAGTAGCGCATGGTGCCGGTCGGCAGATGCGAATGATTCGCACGGTCGTTGATGCTCGCGTCAAGACCACAGGACAGCATGCCCGCATAGTACCGGTCAATCGGATGCTCGGCGGACTTGCTCTCCTGGTACTCGTACTCCTCGCCAGTGGAGGGATCCACGGCATAGCCGCCGTCCAAAGAGGTCACGCGTCCCATGTCCACATCGATGTGTGATCCGCGCACGATAGCACCGACGATACCTTCCACTGCGGTTTCGATACGGTTGACCGGCAGCTTCAGTCCTCGTGCGAAATCGTTGCCCGACCCCGTGGCCACGATGCCCAACGGCTTGCCACTGCAGCCCACGGCGTTCGCTCCAAGTGCGATCATGCCGTCGCCACCGACCACTACGAGATAGTCGTACTCGTGCGCGCGTTCACGCGCCTGGTTCAGGGAATCGTCGAAACTTACGCCGGTGATGTCGATGACGTCGAAGTTATGGGCACGGCCGGCTTCCTCCAGCAGACCCAATACCTGCGCGTCCACCTTAGCGCCACGGCCTTTATCGGAAGTGGGGTTGCCCACCATGGCCACCACGCGACGGCGCTCGTTGCGTTCACTCTCGCTCATGCTCTCACCTTAGCCAAAGGCCCAGAAGCCCGCCAGAGTATCGGTGCTTTACGGTCCATTATTGTGATAATTGTCTCCTTCCGTACAACTCACCGGTCCGGCCCGAGCCATCCGCTCCACGGATGATGCCACCAGGACCATGGTTTCCACCTTGATGGTTACCAACACGTCTTCATCCCGCACGGAGCAGGAGCCCAAAACTACACCATTCGCTTCAGCCATGTTGGCGGCGAGCGCACATGGATCACCGATATCCGCATGCCACAGCGCATACGCGGCGTCAAAGGCGATAAGGTCGGCGAGGGAACGCGCTCGGTTCTGGCAGATCATGAGGCTGCCCACACTTGCCGCCACCGCGAGCGCAATGCCCACCACCATAACCAGCATGGCTCCGGCCATCGTGCCCGATCCCTCCTCATAACGCATTCCCTGCACCGCAGTTCCTTTCTGTTGCGGCCGCCCAGCCAGCCGACCGTTATTGGCTTATCGCCGTAGCGTTGCCGGTAACCCGCGTTGGAGTGACATCCAGCGGACCAGGCAATACCGAACATTCGACCATCACACTCGTCGATTGGCCGTCGTGGGCAATGATGACGCGAGGCTCTCCCCCGGCAACGTCCGCAGCTATGCTGCGCGAGGATGATTCGTCACCGGTAACCACAAACTCGCGTGCAGCCGCTGCCGCGGCACTTTGACAGTCCATGGAAACGATGACCACACGTCCTATTGCCAATATCAGCCCGGCGATGGCGATAACGCTGGGCAATACGATCGCGAATTCGGCGGTGGCCGACCCCGTGCATAGGTCTGGCGGCAGTCTGGCGAGCCGCCACCGGCATGTCATGGTCTTCATGGCTGTCACCCGACTTTCAGAGCCTGTTTGATGATGTTGGTCAGCAACGTCTTGATGGCATCCGACTTCAGGATGGCGACCAGCACCGCCGCAAAGCCTGTAGCCGCAACGAGTACGACTGCGTATTCCGCAGTGGCCGCGCCTTCTTCGGGCTCAGCCATGAGGGTGCGGATGCGTGCGTCCATGAGGCATAGCCGTTCTTTCGCCTTGGCGTTCAGCGTGGCCACACGAGCCTTGCTGTGCGCAAAGATGCCGGCCTGCCCGTCGACGATGACGGGGATAGGGGTATTCATTGGCGTTCCTTTCGGTAAGGAGGGGAAGCTGCGCAGTGGCTTCGCACCTTCCCCATGCGTGTGTGAGTGGTTGGCCCCCGCGCCGGGTTGACGCGGGGTGCATACCACTGTGGACTATCAACGCTTCATGCACCAGGGAAAACGGGGTATGTGGTTCTAGCTTGCCGAGTTATCCACACCCCGACGTGTCGTCCACCACCAATGTGGATAACCAAACGCAGCCAAGTGCAATACCGAGCAATACAACAAGATTCACCCTAAGCGCACTCAGTTCACGCCTATATTCACATCATGAAGGACGCAATCGCCGGAATGACTCCTACCAGCACGAATGCCGGCAGAAAACATAGCCCTGTAGGCATCAGTAGCTTTACCGACAGCTTCGCGGCATTCCGTTCGATGGCGGCACGCTCGTCACGGTCCAGCTGTTCAATGGCGGATTCGAGGCGCACGCCAGGCATATCGCCATGCGTCCATGACGATTCCAAAGCCGATTGCAGCAGGCCAAGATCTCGTTGCGTTCTGCTGGTACGTTTTCCGGATGAACTATCAGCTGGCGCACCCTCATGCTGAACAGCCATAGCGGCATGCCACGCATCAGCCCAGGGAACACCTCTGGCCAGGGAGCTCCCGACCTCGCTCATGCGAGCGCCGCAGTCGCCGCCGACGGCTTTGCCCACCATGTCAAGCGCCCGGGGAATCGAGGAGCCCTGACGCAAGGACACCTGCAACATACGCAATATGAGTATGGTCCATGACGACCCGCAATCATGCGCTACGGCCGGTTCCTCGCCCGGCAAGCGGCTGTCATGACGAGACGGAGCCTTATACAGCCAACTAGCGATCGCCGCACAGCCTGCCGCGGCGTGTACCCACACCGTACTCATAATCCGCTGCCTTTCAACAATGCCCGCATCCATGCCAAGCCGGCAGCATAACAACATCCCCCTAATACCAAGCAGACCACACCGCGTGGCGATCCAAGCAAGAACGCCAATGGTCTAGCTCCCAGAAGCTCGCCCAATGCCACAGTGACGGCCGGAAGCGCGCTCAGCAGCCCCACAGTGGCTTTAGGAACGGCACATGCTTGCGATCGCAGGTTCTGCATCAGCCTCATCTGCCGGTAAGCAGTCAATACCGCTTCCAGACATGGCACTGCTTGGCAACCGAGCTCATCGCTCAAAACCGCTGCGGCGGTGACCCCGCGTGCAGCTTCAAGTACCTGCGCTGGTGATTCGTCGGGCAGACGCCGCTGTTCGAACACCGTTATGAGCCGTTCCACAGTAATGCGCTGAGTGGCGAAGCGTCTGCTGGATTGTTCCTCGAATGCTTCAACCAATGTGCCGCCACCTCGCAATCGCGCGATGGCGGACGTAATCACCTGCGCAACGCCCACGCGAGGTGAGCCGGCATATCGAGGTTCGTTTATGGCTGCGGAATCGACCGCACGCCCGCGGTAAGCCAGCCGATACAGCCTCCCGGACTTGTTCCCCGGCCATATCAGCACGGCGAGCGCCACCAGAACAGCACACCACATCATCACCCACCACCACTCGGCCCGGGAACGATGCCCCATCGTTCAATGAAGTGCCCCCATTCGGCGGCATACCGAGGAGGATGGCAGCCATTCCATACCGCCAGCGGTGTTCCTGCCAGTTCACCATGTGCTACACGCAGTTCGCCGATCTGCGTGATACGCCGCTGTCCGTTCACTCGCTCCAAATGCACCACCGCGTCGAAAGCGCCTGCCGCCAGCATGGCCAACGCCTGTGGACTGACTCCGGCGAGTAATCCAAGCGAAATCAGCCTGGACGGTACTCGGTTCACGCCGTCCGCATGCACAGTGGTCATGCCACCGTGATGACCAGAATTGAACGCGCGCAATAGGTCGACGATTTCCGCGCCACGGCATTCGCCCAGCACCACGCGGTCGGGGCGCATTCGCAACGTCGCTTTGACCAAGTCCGTCAGACTTATGGCTCCGACGCCCTCCACATTCGCCTCGCGCGTTACCAACGACACATGATCGCCACGCCCCAGTTCTCCCAGTTCACGAACTTCTTCTACGGTGACGATGCGCTCGTTCACGTCGCATTGCGCCAGCAGCGCCTTGAGCAAGGTGGTCTTGCCCACGCCTGTTCCGCCGGTAATCAGCACTGTGGCATGTTTGCGCACCAATCCCACGAACGTCGGCAGCCAAGCAGCCGGGAATACGCCCAATTGGCTCAGGTGCTGCAGCGATGCCATGGTTCTGTCAGGGAACCGTATGGAGATTGCGGCACCTTGTGGCACCAATGGAGCAATCACCGCATGCACGCGGATGCCGTCCGGACTGGCGGCGTCCGCTATCGGGCAGGCATCATCCAGTCTGCGCCCAAGCTGTGCACACAGTTGGACGGCGTATTCTCGAACTACTTGCGGCGAGCGAAACGGCACACGCAATACTGTTTCTCGCATGCCGTTGCCGCGGTCCGCCCAAACGCGGCCATCACAGGTCACCGCCAGATCGGTAACCTGCGGGTCTGATGCCACATCATTCAATAGACCGAAGAACACAGTTCTGGGCACTACGCCGGGCTCATCAGCCCGAGTGATTACGGCAGCCATACCGCATCACCGGTCCTTGCGAGAAGCTCCCGAAACCGGGCGAATGGCCTGCTCGACAAGATCGGCAAGCAAGCTCACGGCTTTGCGGCTGCCTTTGGTCACCGATCTGATGCCGAGGCCTTCCAGTACGTCTCCACACAGATTGACACTTGGTTTGACAGGCCCCAATACCGTGGCAGTCAAATAGTCCTGCGCCTCACCAATACCCACGTGGCCTCTCCCACGTGGAGCGCCACGTGGTTCCACGCCGACGATATGTGGCGCTTCACAGCCCCATGAATCCAGTCTGGACCGGTGCGACTTGGCTCTGGCCAGCCCCATCACCGACAATTCCGCGGCAATCACCTGCATGCCACTGCGCAGATCGGGTACGGTCTCAATGAGTCCACCCTGACCGGCATCTACGATGACAACGTCGTTCGTTTCCGCCAAGGCTCGAATGGCCGCTTGAACTTCCCACCAGTCAGGCTGGCGCGCGCTCCAAGGGTCATAGGGAAGTACTCGCACACCCTCCCACATCATCAGCTCATGGTTCATCGCATCGCCCTCGATGCGGCCGAGGGGTGCGTCGACTTGGCTGAATCGTAAACCCGGCTCTCGTTCTACACCAAGCAGCAGGTCAAGGCATCCGGCCACGAAATCAGCGTCTATGAGAGCGCAGCTGTGTTCACGTCTCGCCAATGTCCATGCAAGCATGGAAGCCATGACACTCAACCCCACGCCTCCATGACCTGACGTCATCGTCACAATGTTATGGAAGCTGGTGTCTGTAGTTAGGGCGAGTGCCGGAGCCTCGCCCGATCTCTGCCGTTCGCATGAGGCCAACGGCCTGGGCGGCGGAGTGTAGTAGCGATGCGCTGGAATCGGCGCATCGTCCGTGGGCAGCGGAATGCCCGGAGGTGCTACCGCTGGCGAGGTGATCCTACGCGCCACGCGGGGTGTGGTGTTGCTATTCATAAGCCGATTGAAACGTGTCCGAGTTCAATGCTCAACACGAATCGACCATTGTGGTTCTAGCTTGCCGAGTTATCCACACCCCGGCATGTCGTCCACAGCGAATGTGGACAACATGCGTATACGCTCAGACGCGCAATCAGACGCTCACGCAATCACTCGATCACTTATCGAGGTTCTTGATGCCGTCTTCCATAGCATCCAACTGAGCATCGGTCACCTTGGCCGGCTTCTTCTTGCCGAACTTGGCCTTGAGCAGACCGATGATGGTCGGGGCGAGCGAAACCAGCAGAATCAGCACGATCACCAGTTCGAAGTGATCCTGCACGGCCGGAATGTTGCCGAAGAAGTAGCCCAGCAGCGTGAACAACGTGGACCAGCACAGGCCGCCGAGCACTGAGAACGGCGTGAAACGGCTCCAACGCATACCGGAAATACCGGAAATGAACGGCATGAACGTACGAATGAACGGGAAGAAGCGGCCCAGGAACACAGCCAGCGGGCCCCACTTTTCAATCATGCCCTCGGTTTTGGCCAGTCGCTCAGGAGTCAGCGCCTTCACCTTGCCGGATTGGATAATACGGCGGCCAAAGAAATGACCGATGAAGTAGTTGCACTGGTCGCCGATAATCGGCGCGCACCAAACCACCGGCAGCAACCAGAACAGCGGCAGCGCGGCCTTGCCGGTCGCAACATCCGGGGCTGCGAACACGCCGGCCGCGAACAACAGCGAATCACCGGGCAGGAACGGGAAGAACACCACGCCCGTTTCGATGAATACGATGAGGAAGATGAATCCGAGGGTCGGCGCCACGCCCATGGCAATCCAACCGGCAATCGCGGCACGCGGATCCTTCAGCAGTTCGATGATGAAATTAACGAAGCCCATGTGTTTCCTATGAGTCCTAAATCTTGTATTGAGCTGCCAGCCCAATGAACCAGACAGTTATATGCAAACCGTCAAATACCCTACCAGCCGGCCAACACAACTGCTACACCTGCGGCGAGGAAGCGCGGTAACGCAACGAATACTCCACATCAATACGCCGCCTCGGCGCCCGAGCCCCCGTCTTGACCTGATCAAGAATCGACGTGATGGCAATCTCAGCAATACGCGCGCGCTGCGGATCCACAGTGGTCAGCGAGGGAATCGTGTACTTAGCCTCATCGATATCATCGAAGCCCACCACACGCACGCTTTCCGGCACTCGCACGCGCATTTCCCGCAGCTGACTGATAACACCCATCGCCAGCAAATCATTCAGCGCAAAAATGCCATCCGGTCGAATGCCCTGCGCATACATCTCACGTACCGCCTGAGCGCCCTCGGCACTGGTCCATTCGCCGCACTCGCGGATCAGGTTCAGATCAGGCGTCACTCCACGTTCCGCAAAGGCGCTGAGATACCCCTTGGTTCGCATCGAGCGAGAGGACGGCACGGATTCGTCCAACGTTCCGCCCACCACGACGACGGTGCGGCATCCGGCCTCCAGCAGATGCGTGGTAGCGGCTTGGGCACCCAATTCATTGGGCATCACCACGTGCGGCGCAGGTGCGTTGAAGATACGCTCGCCCAGCACTACCAGCGGGTAGTCGCCCTCGAGCTCGGCCACATCCTCCGCCCGCATGGCCGTGGGGCTCAAAATAAGTCCGTCGGTCATATTGCTGGCCATGGCATGTGCGCTCTCGATCTCGCGCTGGCGGTCGTTGCCGGTCGATTCGATGATGATGCGGTATCCATATTCCCGTGCCCGCGTGATCATCTCTTCGGCCAGTTCGGAAAAGTAAATCTGGTTCAAATCCGGCAGAGACAATGAGATGAGTCTTGTGCGGCCGGAACGCAAATTGCGAGCCTGCTGGTTGGTCACATAGCCCAGCTCGTCAATGGCCTGCTGGATACGTTCGCGCGTGGCCGGCTTCATATAGGGGTAATCGTTGAGGTAATTGGACACTGATGCCACGGACACGTGCGCACGTTTCGCCACATCGTGCAGCGTCGCCTTGCGCGAACTCGCAGCCATAGCGCCCCCTCATATTCAGTCCATCAACCACTCGGCATGGCACCATCCACGTCGCCATATTGGTTGTCGAACGTTTCAGATGTGTGTTTCCAGCATAAACCATGTGGGATATCACCCCGCAGGCCGTTTCGCTCAGGCGTCCGCAGAATCACCCCCCGTCGGCCTTGCCGACAGCCCCGCCAGCAGGGACGGGTCCGACACGCCGCCCACGACTCCCGCTGCAACCGTCAACAGACTCCGCCGGCGGTAATAAATCAGGGCCACTTCGGCAAACCCACAAAGAAGGCCCGCCAGGCAACGAGAATTCGTACCGGACGGGCCCGCTCGAGGAGTAGAAACTATGCGATATTCCTATCTATAGGCTCACCTTTCGATGGATTCGTTGACCTGCTGAATGGCCTTCAGCGCGGAGTCAACGGTGGCGTCGCCGGTGTAGATGTTCTGCATCTGCACGCCGATCTCGTCGTTGAGTTCCTGGGAGGTGAGCTTGCGCTCAAGCTTGGAAGAGGCCTGGCCCTTGGCCACCAAATCGATGCTGGCCTTGGCGGATTCCGTGGCGTCAGACGGCACTTCGACCTTCATGTCCTTGTCGACCGGAGCACCCTGCAGCGTGTTGATCCACTCCTGCTGGCCTTCGCCGGTGGTCATGAACTCGATGAACTTCATGGCGGCCTCCTTCTTCTTGGAGTCCTTGTTCACGCTCAGGCCGAAGTCCACACCAGTGGTCGGGCCGGTGGCCTTGTCTCCCACCTGCGGGAATTCCATCATGCCTAGCTCGTCCTTCTCAACGGCCGTGCCCTTGGTCTCATCGTTCGGCAGCACGGCGGAAACGTGCCAGGAGCCGGTCGGGAAGAAAGCGGACTTGCGGGCGTAGAAGTAGTTGTCGCGAGCATCCGGGTAGGTCGCAGTACCAACTGCACCATCCTGGAACAGACCATCATCGATCATCTGCTTCCAAGCCTTCATGGTCTTGACGAAGGTCTCATCGGTGAACTTGGCCTTGCCTTCGGCGGCCTTGTACACGTCACCTTCGCCGTACTGGTTGGACAGCCACACGAAGATATCGTCGAGGTGCCAGCCATCCTTGGCGCCGAGGGCCAGCGGCATCAGACCCTTGGCCTTGAGTTCCTTGTTGGCAGCCACGAGCTCGTCGTAGGTGGTGGGCACCTTGATGCCCTGCTCGTCAAGCAGCGTCTTGTTATACAGGATGTATTCGGAGCCGGAGGTGATGATCGGCATGGCCACCATCTTGCCATCCTTGTTGGTGGTCTGCGCCACGGCGCCCTCGGCCACCTTGGAATCCCAGCCGGACATGTACTTGTCGGCCAGCTCCTTCATATCGTCGGCGAAACGGCCGTACTGTTCCACAGTGGAACCGGCCTGCACACCGAACACATCCGGGCCTTCGCCGCCGGCCATCGAGGTCTGCAGCTTCTTCTGGTAGTCGGCCATTTCAGAAGTACGCCACCAGTTGATCTTGATGTTCGGGTACTTCTTCTGGAAGGCGGCGTAAATCGACTTCCACTGGGCATCGGTAGGCTGCCAGGTCCAGAAGGTCAGCTCAACCGGGCTGTTCTTGGTACCGACTCCCTCATCGGAGCCGCCGCTGCCCGAACCGCATCCGGCAAGCAGACCTGCAGACATAACGAGAGCGCCCACTGCGGCGATCGCCTTCTTCATGTTGAACATGATTGTTCTCCTTATTTTCCTTGTTTCTCTTATTGGTTCACTTCGTTGTGGAAGATCATCGAAATTGGATGGTGAAGCCAGCCACACCCGATATGTGCGGCTGATGTTGGCTCAATTGCCGGACGCACTCCTTTCCTCGATGCTGGATTCCAGCGATGTCCTCTCGTATCCGGTCAGGGATGCGCGATCAAGAGTGATACGGGCACGGGCCGCATTGTCCGTAAACGGCACCTGCCAGGTTTTGCCACGTAGGTGCAGTCGCATCGTGCCGTTCAGAGCTTCGATACGGATGGTGAGCACGGCTCGGCCCGAACGGTCACGGCGGACGTTGTCTTCAAAGACACGCAGCCTGGCCGGCTCCGGGGTGGAAGGCAGCGACTTGCCGTTGCGCATGAACTCCACGGATGATGCCGTGCCGGACAAACGGTATTCGCCAAGAGACAACAGCGCCTGCCCGCGGCTCGTCTGTTCAGCGAAATCAAGGACGAAACGGTTGCTGACCAGCGGATATGCCAGTTCGAGTGTTACCGGACACACGCCGCTGGGCCTCACGCCGCCGTCGATGACGAGTCGGCGGTCAGCATGCAATTCTCGACCGAGATCCCGCAATCCGGCACCCCACAGATTCACATGTTCAGTGGCCGCATATGCGCTGAACGCGGCCCCCGTTCGCAACGAGAACAATCCCGCCCGACCGGGCTTATCACTGATGGTGCAGGACGCGGCGAAACGGCCATCAATGCGGATCTCCAGCCTGCAGTAGCGGCGCTCAAGCCGGTACTCATGCCAGGCATGGGAATCGAAGTCATGGAGGTCGGCATTGGTCACGCGTTCGGAGGCAACGCCGCCGATCACATCGACCACGCTAATTACCTGACGGCCAGCATCCACCTCGAGTTTGGTGAGGTTGTTGGCATCCTGGTACCGCACCACGATGCCGAATCGTGCGCCCAGTGGGGTGACGGGAGCTTTGGCCCAGACGTCAATCACTTGAGTTGCGGACGATTTGCCCGACACAGCGATGAATACACTGGATTCGTCGGCAACAAGCGCGTGACCGTCCGCATCGGATTCGGTGTGGGCCGCGCCGGAAATAACCGACCATCCGGCGTTCAGGCCATCCGCAAAATCATCATGCACAGTGCCATACAGCGGTGCGCTTTGAGCGGCGGCGGTAGGTCCTGGGGTGTCGAGCCCTCCTTCGGCGTAGTACAGCGGGTCGATGCGCATTACGCGCTGTTCGGTGCCCACATACAGCTCGTCATCGGCGTTACGGCCGTGGTAGACAATCCAGTCATCAACGGCATTGGGCGCTTTGACTATGGAGTTGTGGCCCGTGCCTTCAACCTTCGGGCTGCGGATAAGCAGCGGATCGAAGCGGTTCTCGTTGAGCTGTTTCGTCCAATCGAACTGATCGATGTGGGCGTCGGCCTGCTTGTTCGGCAGCTGCGCGTACGAGTATCCGACGAAGTAGTCCTCATGCTCGTAGGCGTTGGCCGAGTAGGTGATGAACGCGCGGTCACGGTAGGCGAAGTATGTGGCGCCTTCCACGGTGTGCCAGTCGCGGCCATCGCCGAAACGGTTGCGGGCAAAGATCTCCTCGTCCATGGTGGGCACGATGAGCGGGCGCGGTTTGTTCTCACGCGAATACGGGGTCACAAGGCGATCGATCATCACGGAGGTTCCGGGCCGGTCATCGCTCAGGCCGGTGACCTGATTGTCGGCGTAAAGCAAGTACAACTGGCCGTCATCGCCATAGACCACTTGGGAGTCGATGGCAAAGGTGTTGAACAGCTCCGCTTTCTTTTCGAACGGGCCGAGCGGATCCTCGCTCACGGCCACACGCATGATTTCCGTGTGGGTGTCGGTCTCCTCGGCCGGCATATTCGAGAAGTACATGTGAAAGACGCCGTTGATGAGAATCACCGATGGGGCCCAGAAGTTTCTGCGTCCGGCTTCGGTGTAGCAGAATCCATGTGAGGTCCAGTGCACCATGTCCGGTGAGGTGGAGACCAGAATGCCGTGCTCGTCGGTGGCGTAGCAGTAGTAGAGGTCGCGGTATTTGAGCACGAACGGGTCGGGCGCGGTATGGGACTTACCGTCCGCATATAGAACCGGATTCGTATAAGTGCGTTCGGCCAGCGGCTTCAAATCGCCAGATTCGGCAAGCAAGGCGGTGGGGTCAGCTGCGCCGAGCTCGTCTTCCGCAGGGCTGTAGCTGGCGGATACACCGTTGCTGATGGTTGCGGTCATTTTGGGTCACCTCAGCTCTTGACGGCGCCGGCGGTGATGCCGGACTGCAGCCACTTCTGGCTGATCAGGTAGACGATGATGGACGGAATCGTCATCAGAATCAGGGCGGCGTATTCCTGGGCCACCATCTCCGGCGTCTGGCTACGGGTCTCCATGAAGTAGGTGGAGGCCAGCGTGACCGGATACTTGGATTCGTCGCGGATGAGCAGCAACGGAATCAGGTATTCGTTCCAGGAGTAGACGAAGGTCAGCACGCCGGTGGTGGCGATCATCGGGGTGGAGATAGGCATCAAGATACGAGCCCAGATGCGCAGGGAACCGCAGCCGTCCACGCGGGCGGCTTCGATGATTTCGTCTGGCACGCCGTTGAAGTAGTTGCGCCAGAGCAGCAGCATCTGCAGGGCGTTGAACGCCACCAACGGGATGATCATGCCGAGGTAGGTGTTGGTCAGGCCGAATGTCTTGATGGTGAAGAACAGCGGCATGGTCACGGAGGCAATCGGCACGGCCATGCAGGCGAGCAGCATCACGTAGATCACCTGGGAACCGGTGAACTTCATCTTGGCAAAGGCGTAGCCGGCGAGCGAGGTGATGGCCACCACGATCACGGCGGTGACCACGGAGATGAAGAAGCTGTTGAACACCACGCGGAAGTAGTGCACGTCCTTATTGTTGATCACGGACAGGTAGCTGTTCCAGCCGCCCGCCTGCAGGGACTTGGTGATTGCCGTGTAAATCGGGAAAATCCAGATGACGAAGAAGAATACGAGGACGGCGTACATGATGACCGTCGCACTGGTTTTACGCTTCATGATGACGTCCTTTCGTTAGTTGTTGGCACGCTTGTTGAAGGCAAGTTGAATCAGGGAGAGCACCACGGCGATGATGAGGACCATCACGCCGATGGCCGCGGACAGACCGCCGTTGAACTGCTGCACGCCGGCCTTGTACAGGTAGGTGTTCAGGAATTCGGTGGAACGGCCAGGGCCGCCGCCTGTGGTCTGGATGACGATATCGAAGGTCTTCAGCGAGCCGACGATGCCAAGCAGGATAAGCGTGTTGGTGGTGCCGGACAGGTTCGGAATGGTGATGCGGAAGAGAGTGTTCCAGAATCCGCAGCCGTCGATCTTGGCGGCTTCGTAGATGTCATCGGAGATGGACATCAGACCGGCGTAGTAGATGATCATCGAGAAGCCCATCCATTCAAAGATGTTGATGGCACAGATCGAGTAGAGGGCGATGTGCGGATCGCCAAGCCAGCTTTGGGCCAGGAAGTCCAAGTGCAGGAAGCGCAGGGCCTCGTTGATGGCGCCTACGTTCGGATCCATGATGATGCGGAAGATGGCGGCGATGATGACCGGGGCCATGGCGATGGGCATGAAGAAGATCGCCTTGAAGAAGCTGGAACCGCGCAGGCGCTCCTTGAGGATCACCGCGAGCAGCAGTCCGAGCCCGGCCTGGATGACCACGGTGACGACCATGAAGATGATGTTGTTCATCAAGGCCGTCCAGAACACGGAGCCGGGAGCGAGCAGCTTGGTGTAGTTCTTCAGGCCGATGAAGTCCATCTCACTGGAGATGCCGTCCCAGTCGGTGAAGGATGTGGCCACGGTGAAGCCGATGCAGTAGTAGATGAAGACGCCGGAGAGAATGACCAGCGGGGCGATGAACAGGTAGGGACGCAGCTTGCTTTGCCATGAGTTCTGCGATGCGCCGCTGTGCTTGCGGGCACGAACACGTTTGCCGGCTGCCGCAGCCGCGTTGCTCACCTCTCCCCCACGGCTTTGCGCTGCCCCCGCTGCGGCGGGAACGGCTTCCTGAATTGCCGTCATGATGACCTCCCTTGGTACCTCATCTTCTTTTTCTGTAACATTTCAGAAACTGGCCACAAAAAATACTCGGGCATGCTTTGCCGGAGCGGAAAACCAGTCAACCGACGCTGCTGTGCGCCGGTTTTTCTAGAACGTTTCAGATTTCTTCGTTGGCAACAATTCTATAACGTTTCAGAAGTTTGTCAAAATAGACATCAAATGGTTGATATAACCGTTGCAAATACTCGCGACACGCCGGAATGCATTGCCGATACAATCGGCCTATTTCTACTCCCCCAAACGCTGCCGCACAAAGGCGTCCAGCGCGGCCGCATCGATGCCCTCATACGAGTCGATGGAGGCAAACTGGCCAAGGCCGGAAGTGTCGGTGCGAATCCAGCCAGTCTGCGCAATCAGTGTGGCCCCCGAGGCGGCGCCGGAGCGCAGACCGGATGAGGAATCTTCCATTACCACGCACTTGACCATGTCTTCAGGCGCGATGCCGAGTCTCTCAGCCGCGGCCAGATATGGGGCAGGGCTCGGCTTGTGCTCGTACGGATCATCGCCGCAGACGTAGCCGGCAAGCAATCCATCAGCCTGCTTCATGATGTTCTCGGCCATGCGACGAGGCGAAGTAGTGACCAGCATGGATGGGATGTCGGCTTCCTTGAGCGAACGCAGCACGTCTTGCACACCAGGAATCCACGGCAGACGTTCGACCTCCGCCTTGAACACATAATCCTTGAGCTGCTTGTCGATTTCGGGAACGCTCAATGTGCAGCCATGCGCAATCATGACCTCTGCCACGTGTGGCACCGGAGTGCCGGAGCACTCCCAACCGAGGTCCTCGTTCCACTCGCCGCCATTGTTGTGCGCGATCTCAATCTCACCGTCATGCCAGAGCGGCTCAGAATCGATGAGAGTACCGTCCAAATCCCAGAACACGGCTTTGAGCAGCATAGTTACCTCCGTCCGCATGCCCGCACGCCAATTGGCGCCTTTACTCTTGCTGCATCCCATTGCACCAACCGGATGCGACAACCATAGCGCGTCAGCACACCGCCCCTGCGCCTCAGCGCATGGTCAGCCCACCATCGACGTGCAGACATTGTCCGGTAATGAAGCCGGCCATGTCGGACGCCAACAACGCGACCCCTCCGGCGATGTCATCGGGACGGGCAAGGCGGCCAAGAGGCGTCATGGCAATGATTCGTTCACGAACATCCTCGGTGGTGGCTGCGCTGGATGCGGTTCCGGCCGTCAAACCTGCGGCAATGGCATTAACGGTAATGCCGAAGCCGCCCAGCTCCTGGGCCAGAGAGCGGGTCATGCCGACCAAGCCGCCTTTGGCAGTGATATACGAATGGTAGGGCACGATGGGCGAATCGACCAGATTGCTGGAGATGTTGATGATACGCCCGGAGGTCTGGGCTCGCATCAGCGGCACCACATGTGAGCACATCAGATATGCACCATGCAGGCATCCCTCGATCTGTGCGCTAAACTCATCCCAATCGCCTCCAGCAAAAGTGGAACGGCGACGCGGGTCAAAGGAGAAGCGTCCGAAAGCATTATTCACTAAGATGTCCACGCCGCCGAATGAGTCGACAGCGGTACCCACTAGCTTGGAAGATTGCGATTCATCGCAAACATCCGCCTGTACAGCTATAGCCAAGCCTCCCAGCGAGTGGATGTCTTCAACGGTGCGCTGCGCGCTGGCGGCGTCATGTACGTAATTGATGACGACAGCGGCTCCGTGCGATGCCAGGCATTTCGCCACAGCCGCTCCTATGCCCTTGCCGGAACCGGTGATGATCGCTGTTCTGCCATCCAGATTCACCATTGGACGCCGTGCCATATCGCTTTGCTCTGTCATTACCCTTGCCTTTCGCCCTGCTACCAGCCTCTGCTGCCCGCAACAGCACAGGCCTATTCCATATCCATATCGAACGAATCGCTGTACGCGTCGCTGCCGCGTTCGACATCCACCGCGCGCAACAGATCGATGAGGTTGAAGCCCCCATCATGATGCCAGCCGGATTTCGCCCGATCCATCTCACCGAGCGGACAGATGCGATTCACACCGACCTCGGCCAATGTATCTGCAAGACCAAACAGTCTGGTTGAATCCACAGCGACACCGCAGCTCTGCAGCCAGCCACGGCAGGAAGTCAGTCTTCTGGCAGCGTCCAACAAATCTGGCACCGCCACCACGTTGACGGTGCGGTTCAACGGCGACATCAGCGAAGCAACATCCTCGTCGGCACCGCTACCGTCAAGTTCTCGATACAGCACCGACCATGCCGTGCTATGGCCACTGGCGAACACCGCGGCCTTCCCGCCCATCAAGGCTCTCATCTCAGCGTCGGTGCGCGCCCGCTGAATGGCCACGTTCTCGGCGTCACTCAATACGGAGCGCGGATATTTGCGCTGCTGATTCTCAAGCTCGCCACCGAGCAGCTGAGCCACTTCACGAGGGGTGAGGGCTCCATCAGTCTCCACGAACACGGTCTGCGGAGCCAGGCAGCTTTGCTGGTCATATGTGGCGATGTCAACAGCCACACGATGCACGGTATCGGCATAGGTATCAGGACGCAAAGCCTCTCGGCCAATGAACGCCAACCCGACTTTTGCTCCGTAACCTAGACAGGGCTTGGACCCGGCGACTTTGCCCGCAATCAATTTGGTAGTCTGCGAAGAACCGTAAACAATCACGGCATCGGCCGCATCGATGGCTGAATCCTCGAGCTGCTGCGAGCCGCCCTTCCATGGAACCACCGCAATGGCATCAGCGAGGTCGGAATTGACCATCGCAATGCTGCGAGCAAAGAACGCAGGCATCACCGGCTCGGAAAATGAAGATTTGCCAAGAATCGCGCCTTTGACCAGCAGGGTCATCGCCATGCTCCACACGGGAATCCCCGGCACATTGCTGGAGAACACCTGATAGGTGAGCGCTGGGCCCACATATTTAGAGTATCCCCCCGCCTTGTTCGGCCGGAATTCGTCGAGCATAGACGGCTGACCGATTTCGGAGTCAAGGAACCGGAGCAGTTCACGACGCCTGAACTGGCGCATATACCGTTTGAGCTCAATCCGCACCATGTCAGGCTCATATCCGGTGATTGCGGGAATCAGCAGTTCAGCCTGACGCCGCAGCTCAAAATCCGGATCGGCCCATAGTTGGGCCGCGTCGGCCACGATGTCGAGAATATCGTTGACACTCATCGCGGCAAGCGTGCGGTTGCGAACATCGACAAGCTGCTTGGCAAGGGAAGTCACCTTTGAGCCATCCAGTCGCGGATAGCGCAAACGCTTCACCCCATCCGATGTGGCGACCTCATAGATTTCGTAATCCGAAACATCCACTCCCGAGGGCAGGTGGAAGACATCAATGGCCTGACTCACGGATTCATCAACGGTTGGCACTGATGACCTCGTCTACCGCGATTGAGCACCCACGAGCCTCGGCTCCCTTCGCCCTGCCCTGCAGCAGGAATCCGTCCGGGGTCCGATGGCCGAGGTCCTCGGTCAGAATACCGATGCATGAATTCCAATTGGCAAGGTCGTAATGGGCTATCACACCGGTCTCACCATCCTTGACGGGAGTCAGCGTTTCCGGATCGAGGAAGACCGTGCGCACCCAGGCGGGGTTCGCCTTGAGATAGTTGCTGGTGCCATCCGTATACCACGACAGAATATTTTGGTCATAGATCTGCGAGCTCAACTCGGTCATGCCATACATGTTGACGCAGTGGTGGCGCGGCACCCCCAGTGTCTGTTCCAGCTCATCAAGCATCTGGTCTTCGGTGATGTCGCGCTTAGTGCTCTTGAAGCCGCCAGTGTCGAACAACCGGCTATCGGGGGCCAGCGCGAACGTCAGATCATGCTCATGCAGGTAATCGAACAGATACAGATAGGACGACGAGACACCCATCAGCATCACCGGTTCACCGTCAGACACCGCACGGTTAAGGAAGGCGATGATTTCATCGAACTTGAGTCCATGCTCGTCGAAGAACACACCGCTGCCTTCGCTGCCGCAGCACTCCACGGCCTTGGTAAGGTAGCGCGACAGGGAGGAGTTCTGGTTCATGTCCCATGCCGGCGAAATCACGGCGATGCGGATACGCTCTCGATCCGGCATGATGAAATGACGGAACGGCACAATCATTGATTCATCCCACACCTCAAGATCGGGATGGAAGTTGCGCCCACGCATCTTGCCGCCATGCGTGGTTCCGCTCGTCATGAATACGGCTTCGCACTGCTCGGTCGGTATGGTCGAAAGGTCAAGGTGCTTGAACCCGTCCACCGGCATCGGCGGAATCTCCCGCCAATCCTTGAGCGTTGCGGGGGTGACGCGTTTAGCCGCGCAGTAACGACGGTACGGCAGATCATACGTGTACTGATAGATGAACACGTCGCGCGCCAACGCACCAAACGCCTCTTCCGGGGCCTGCTCACAGCCATAGGTATGGATAAAATCCAGAATCCCGCGCTTGATACGACGCGCGTCATCCATCACATCAGTCATTGCATCGCTCCTGTCAATATCCAATATCAACCAGCATTATCGTTCATCGTACGCCGCAGCGCCAGTCCCATCCGCCGGATCGGCTGCTGGAACATCCACGGACGCCGGCGCACGATGCTTCGCCACCAAATCCGGAAGAGCGACGAAAAGCGCATTGAGAATGATGGCGCTGAATACACCGACCATGATGTTGTTGCCAAAGAACACGCTTGCGCCGCCGGTCAGGCCGGAGAGCGCCTTGGGCAGGGCGATGCCGAGCAACAGAGACATGCCGATGACCGTTTGACGGCGCTCGTCATCAGCGACCTTGCGCAGGGCGCGCAGGCCGGTCACGATTAGGCTGGCCGCAGCCGGCAGGAAAATGCCTCCGACGACTGCCGAGGGAATGACGGACAACAACGCGCCCGCCTTTGGCACGAAGCCCAGAATCAGCAACAGCACAGCGGCGATGATCACAGGCGTGCGCGTGCGCAACTTGCCTTCGCCGGTCAGGTTGAGCAGGCCGACATTTTGCGGGTAGGCGGTGGTGGTGAATCCACCAATCAGCGAGGAAATGGCTGAACCGGCCGCCTCGCCGGCAAGACCGTAGCGCACCTGCTTGCGTTCGAGGGGCGTGCCCTGAATCTCAGAAGCCGCCTGATAGACGCCGAGAGCTTCCATGACGGCAACCATGTAGGCGATGAAGAACGGGATGAAGATCTTCCAGTCAAATGTGAACGGACCGTAGGGCAGGAAGGTCGGCAGGCCCAACCATCCCTTGGATGCCACAGGAGAGAAGTCCACCATGCCAAACGCTGCGGCGACCACGGTGCCGACGACGAGCGCGATGAGGAATGAGAACGACTTGAGCAGGCCCTTGCCGAGCAACGACAGGACAAGCACAATCGCCGTGGTCAGAATCGACACGGTCAGGATGTGCGGATCGGCGAACGTCTTGTCGCCGGGAGCCCCGCCTAGAAACTCGCTCAGCGTGAATCCAGACAGCGAGACACCGACCATAAAGATGACCACGCCCGAAATCATCGGAGAGAACAGGAACCGCATCCGCTCTATCACACCGGTCAGGCACAGCAACAGGAACACAAGCGAAGCGATGAGAATGGACGAACTCGCCGCCCCCAGCATGCCGGCCGTACCTGCCGCGATCATCAACGCGTCAAACGCAGCTGACGGCCCCTGCACCACCGGCAGGCGAACCAGCCGAGTGGCCTGAATCAAAGTGACCAGACCAGAGACGATGAAGATGGCGTTAATCATGTTCGACGACAGGGCAATAGGTAAGCCGATTGCTCCGGCCACAAACACCGGATCAAGCCAGACGTTGGAAACAAGCACATGCTGGAAACCCAGCAGTACGTTCTGGGCGGTCAGCTCCTTGCGTATTGACATACGCTTCCTCTCTCTCAACGCGCATATGGGATGCCGAGCCGAACAGAGGAGTTCAACCGTCGCATTCCCTACGCGAGTGTTAGCTCACAGGTTCGAAGGGTTCGGCACATACCGTCTCAGCCTAAAGCACCCCTTACGAATCGGTTTTCGCACGTCACCGTAACAAACCTTGACATCTCCGTCAAGAAGATTCGTGCTTTTTTCGGCAGCTGCCCGATGTGAGATAACAAACAGTTTTACGAATGGAGAAGGAATCGAAGCAATGCGGCCAGACTCACCAACCCCACAGGACCATGGACTTGGAGTCGGCGGGAGTGTAGTTGGAGTCGCCGGTGGCGCCGGCAGCGATATCGGCGGCAGTATCGCGGCCGGGCAGTTCGCGGGTTTCGCGGCGGATGGCGTTGCGCCAGAGGCGGGCGCGGTTGGAGCGTTGTACCTCCACGATATTGCCGTCACGGCCTGCGGCGAAAACGCTCTCCTGGTCGCCGGTTTGCATGCGTTTGACTTCGCGGCGCAGTTGGCGATTCTCTTCTTCGAGGACCAAAATGCGCGCGATACCGGAAAGATTGATGCCCTCATCCTGGCTCAGGCGCTGAGCTCGGGTCAGGCGGGCAATGTCGCGCAGGCAGTAGCGGCGTGCGCCGCCATCGGTGCGCTGCGGACGAACCAAACCGAGGCGGTCGTACTGACGGAGGGTCTGGGGGTGAATGTTGGCCAACTCGGCGGTCTGGCCGACGGTGAAGATGGGCAGTTCGATGTCGAAGCCGACGTCATCGGCTCCGTCGAGATCGGCCCTGCCCATCACGAGCGCGGTTGCGCACATCGCGTACAACTGCTTCATCTGGTTGGCTAACCGCGCCATTGTTCACCTCCTGATTACAGGCTGAGATAGTCGCCGGCTTTTTCGTCGAATTCTTTGGCGGCGTGCTTGACGGCCAGACCCGGCTTGGCGGGGACCATGATCTGCACACGGCCGATCAGATCGCCCGGCTGGTTGCTGCGCTGGACGCCAAGTCCCGCGAGCTTGACTTCCGCGCCGGAGCTGGAGCCTGCCGGCACCTTGAAGGTGACGGGATTGCCATCGATATCCTTGGCCTCGACCTTGCCACCGGCCACGGCCTGGCCCACAGTTACGGGCAGGTCCATGACGATATCATGGCCGCGCATCGAGAATGTGGCATCGGGCTTGACGGTGACATGCAGGTACAGGTCACCGGCCTTGCCGCCGTTGATGCCTGGCTTGCCCTTGCCGGCCAGCTTGATTTTCTGTCCGTCCTTGACGCCCGCAGGCACGTGGGCCTTGAACTTCTTGCCGTCCACGGACAGGGACACGGTAGCGCCCTTGACCGCCTGGCGCAGGGTCAGGCTGATCTTGGAGTTGCGGTCCTCGCCGTTTTCGGGGCGCGGGGCCTCCTCATAGCCATAGCCGCCGGCATTGCCGTACGGCGATTGGCCGTAGCCGCCATACGGCTGGCCGCCTTGGCCTGCAGCACCACCGAACATCGAGAAGATGTCGTTGATGTTGTTGGGGCCGCCGCCCGAAGTGGAGAAGCGGATGCGCGAGCCATTGCCGCCGGCACCCTGGCCGAACATGGAACCAAAGATGTCGGAGAAACCGGAAGCATCGAAGCCGCCGGAACCGCCGGCGAAGCGGGCACCGCCCATGCCGAACTGACGAATCGCGTCGTACTTCTGGCGATCTTCCTTCTTGCTCAGCACGTCATAGGCTTCGGAGATGTCCTTGAACTTCTCCTCGGCTTCCTTGGTCTTGTTGACGTCAGGATGGTATTTGCGGGCGAGCTTGCGGTACGCCTTCTTGATGTCGTCGTCCGAAGCGTCCTTGGAGACACCAAGGACTTTGTAGAAGTCTTTGCTGAGCCATTCGTTTTCAGCCATTCATGTCTCCTTTCTAGAAAAGTCTTTATGATTGGCTCCCCTCAGAGAGGGGAGCCAAGGTAAATATCAACTCATTGCAGCGAGCTGGATGTCAGTTTTGCGGGGAGGCTACTACTACTCGGGCGGCGCGGATTACGCGATCGCCGATGCGGTAGCCGGCCTCGACCACGGTGTCAACCGTTTCCTTTTCGGCATCCGCGTCCGGCTTGTGCAGGATCGCGTCATGCTTGGTGGGGTCGAAGTCCTCGCCCTTTTCGCCGAACTTCTCGACACCGAACTTCTCGAAGGCCTTGTCAATCTTGGTGGCGACGGCCTTGAACGAGTCGTCCATCTCGCTGTGTTCGCGAATGCGGTCGATATCGTCAAGGGCGGGCAGCAGCGCGGTCAGCACGTCGATGATGCCGTGCTGGCGGAAGCGCTCCTGCTCCTTCTGTGTGCGATTGCGGTAGTTGATGAACTCCGCACGTTCGCGCTGCAGGGCTTCGAGGTAGTCTGCGGCTTCCTTCTTGGCCTTGCCGAGCGGGGTGAGGGTGTCTGCGGAATCGGACTGGCCTTCGCCAGTCTTCTCTCCCTCAGCTGCGGCAGGAGCCGCGTCGGCTCCTTCATTGGAAGGAGCCTGGGCAGCCGAATCCTGCGCAGAGCCGGACTCGGCGGAGGCGTCAGCCCCTGAAGAGGCCTGAGCGGCAGCCTCAGCATCTGAGGGATCCGGCAGGTCGTTCAGGTAGTCGTCCTTGTTGAACTCGGACATCACTTGTTGTCCTTGTCGTCGTCGTCCACGACCTCGGCCTCGACGGTGTCGTCGTCGGAACCGGAGGCGGAGCCAGCGGAAGCGCCGGCACCGTCAGCGCCAGCCGCACCGGCGGCAGCACCCTCGGCACCCTGCTGGGCGTAGAGGACCTGGCCGATCTTCTGGGCGGCGGTCATCAGCTCGGTCTGAGCGGTCTTGACCTTCTCGGTGTCGTCACCCTTCAGGGCTTCCTTCAGAGCGTTGACCTTGTCGGTGACTTCCTTGACGATGTCGTCGGAGAGCTTGTCCTTGTTGTCGTTGACGAGCTTCTCGGTGGAGTAGGCGAAGGCCTCGGCCTGGTTGCGAGTCTCGGCGTCTTCCTTGCGCTTCTTGTCCTCAGCCTCATGAGCCTCGGCTTCCTTGACCATGCGGTCGATCTCGTCCTTCGGCAGGCCGGAACCACCGGTGATGGTCATGGACTGCTCCTTGCCGGTGCCCTTGTCCTTAGCGGACACGTGCACGATGCCGTTGGCGTCGATGTCGAAGGTGACCTCGATCTGCGGAACGCCACGCGGAGCCGGAGCGATGCCGGTCAGCTCGAAGGTGCCCAGCGGCTTGTTGTCGCGAGCGAACTCACGCTCACCCTGGTAGACCTGAATCAGCACGGACGGCTGGTTGTCTTCAGCGGTGGAGAAGACCTCGGAACGCTTGGTCGGGATGGCGGTGTTGCGATCGATGAGCTTGGTCATGATGCCACCCTTGGTCTCGATACCGAGGGACAGCGGGGTCACGTCGATAAGCAGGACGTCCTTACGGTCGCCCTTGATGACGCCGGACTGCACGGCGGCACCGACAGCCACAACCTCATCCGGGTTCACGGACTGGTTCGCTTCCTTACCACCGGTGAGCTCCTTGACGAGTTCCTTGACGGCGGGCATACGAGTGGAACCACCGACGAGCACCACGTGGTCGATGTCGCTCACGGAGATGCCGGCGTCGTGCAGCACGTTGTTGAACGGCGTGCGGCAGCGACCCAGCAGGTCGGAGGTCATTTCCTCGAAGTGCGCACGGGTCAGAGTCTCATCCAGGTGCACCGGGGTGCCGTCAGGAGTCATGGCCAGGTACTGCATGGAGATGCTGGTGGAGGTGGAGGAGGAGAGCTCCTTCTTCGCCTGCTCAGCGGCTTCCTTCAGACGCTGCAGCGCAATCTTGTCCTTGGACAGGTCAACGCCGTACTTGTTCTTGACTTCGGAAACCAGCCAATCGATGATCTTCTGATCCCAGTCATCGCCACCGAGGTGGTTGTCGCCGTTGGTGGCCTGAACCTGAATGGTGGAGAAGCCGTCATCATCCTTGCCAATCTCCAGCAGGGAGACATCGAAGGTGCCGCCGCCGAGGTCGAAGACCAGGATGCGCTCGTCTTCCTTGCCCTTCTCAAGGCCGTAGGCCAGAGCGGCTGCGGTCGGCTCGTTGATGATACGCAGGACGTTCAGGCCGGCGATCTTGCCGGCGTCCTTGGTGGCCTGACGCTGGGCATCGTTGAAGTATGCCGGGCAGGTGATGACGGCGTCGGTGACGGGCTCGCCAAGGTAGGCCTCAGCGTCCCTCTTCAGCTTCATCAGAATCTGTGCGGAAATCTCCTGCGGGGTCCACTTCTTGCCGTCGATGTCGACGGTCCAGTCGGAGCCCATGTGGCGCTTGACGGAAGAAATAGTGCGGTCAACGTTGGTCACGGCCTGACGCTTGGCCACTTCGCCGACGAGGATCTCGCCGGACTTGGAGAAGGCCACCACAGACGGCGTGGTGCGCGCGCCTTCAGCGTTGACGATAACGGTGGGCTCGCCACCTTCAAGAGTTGCGATGCAGGAATTCGTGGTTCCCAGATCGATACCAACTGCACGTGCCATAATGTGTGCTCCTTAATTACTCGTTTGTTCTTACGTTCTTTGCCCAAGTTCCGATTGGTCGTCTCTTGGACCTTCCAAACTTGAGCCTACATCACTCAACTTCCATTTGGCAAGTTCTATTCCCAATTTCAACACAAAAAGTTGAGTATGTTTGGCTCAAGTTTTTTGTGGGAGTGACTGACGGCGATGACGGAGTGGTGCGTTTGGAGCCAAAATCCACTTATACAGAAAACTGCAAGGGGTGACTGGGGCGCGCCATCAGCCTTGCCATCAGACTTGCCAGCGGCGGCGCGCGATTGCGGCGCATGGGGTGTGTCGGCGACGTTATTGTCGCTGGGGGCATCGATGCGCTGAATAACTCAGACACAGTGTTTGTCGCCGATTTTCTGCGGGAATTGTTTGGCAATATCGCCAGGTATGCCGATTCGACGCAGCGTTACGTGGTGCTGGTTTCCGCCGCTCAGGACCGCGTCACCATTGATGTGACGGACCGTCCGCGTCAAGGTGACGCGACGTTTGAGGGGGCGGCATTCCGGGCTTGCGTACTATCGGGAGCGTGTGCTGCATGCGCACGGGGATTGGGATGTGCGGGAGAAACGCGGGCAGTGGGTACTGCATGCTTCAGTGCCGGTCGATAACGCTGGCTAATCGACAACACCGGCTCATCAATAACGCCGGCTAATTGATACCGCCAATCACTCGATAACGCCAGCCAGTCAATAACGCCGGTCCCCGGCCGCGCCGGCGTGGGTCGCGAGCGAGGCCGCCATCGCGACCGCGCAGACCGCGGCTTCAAACCATCGTCGCGCGTGACATTGCGCACGTCCAGGCCGCCATCGCGACCGCGCAGACCGCGGCGGCCACCGCGACGCCCTTGTGCTGTTTCACCTTGTGCATGAAAAGTTCCTTTCCACTGACCGCACGATGAGTGCAATCGCGAAGGCCATCCCACGCACTGCACCCGGTATGCCACGCTCTTCGGCAACCATGCCGAACTTATCGCCGCATACCGGGGCGCACCCGGATGTTGCAGAAAACTGCAACCGGGCTCAGCTGCGCAGCAAAATTTCTTCGAGCGCGCCGGCCACCGCATCGGGCATGTCGGTGATCCAGAAATCGTTGGCGTAGCGCGGACCACGGTTCATGGTGCGCAGGGCGCCGATCGCGCCGATGCCGAGCTTGTGGACCGCCTGCAGCGCGAGCTCCTTGGTGCGGTAGGGCATCTGGGCGTGCAGCAGTAGGTCCATCGCGTCCGATTCGACCGGATTGTCGGCGATGCGCAGACCGCCGGGAATCTCGATGCGCAGACTGGCAGCCGAGCTGATGCCGGTGACGGACACGGTCAGGCTCATGGTCGCCTCGTCGTACGCCACCGTTGCCTCGACCGGAGCCTCGCCGGACCATGCACGCACGCCGCTGGCCGCATCGACCGGCGCGACGCCGCGGAACACGACCGTCCAGTCGCGCGACTCGGGTACGGCGGACGTATCGCCGGTAACCGGCGCGACGGTGAAGGCGCTGGGCGACGCATCGGCCCCGCCCCACGTGAACGCTATCGCGGTGTCGGCGCTGGTGGCGCCCCACGTGCCGCGATCCTCGCGCATGACGAACGAGCCGTCGGCACCAGGGAACACCAGCACGCGCAGGGCCTGCGGGTTGGCGATAGAGTTGATCGCTTCGCCGGATTCCGCGACGTCCTGCAACGGCACGATCGCGCCGGCCTTGGCGAACACCGGCGTGCGGTCGAGCGAGCGCCAGACCTCCAGTCGGCGGCCGGCGGCGTCGGATGAGACGTATCGGCGGCCGTCGAAGAAGTCGAACCACTCCCCCTGCGGCAGCCAGGCGTCGGCGCGGCCGCGGCAGGCGGCGGCATCGTCCGGGGAGACGATCGGCGCGACCACGAGCTCGGTGCCGAAGCGGAACTCGTCCGGCACCTCGTAGGCGTCCGGCGTATCCGGGTTCTGCCAGTACATCGGCTCGACCAGCGGACGGCCGGCTTCGGCGGCACGGTAGTTCATGGTGTACAAGTACGGCATCATCGCGTGGCGCAGACGCAGCGCGTCCACCATCGCGGCGCTCACGTCACGGTTGAAGTTCCACGGCTCCTTGCCGGAGAACGGCGAGTTGGACGAATGCAGTCGGTTGATCGGGCTGAACGCGCCGAGCTGGTACCAGCGGGCCTCCAGCTCTTCGTTGCGGTAGCCGAACATGTGGCCGCCGATGTCGTGGCTCCACCAGCCATACCCGATGTTGGAAGCGGTGGCGGTGAACTGCGGCTGGAAGGCGAGCGATTCCCAGGTCACGATCGTGTCTCCGGAGAAGCCGACCGGGTAGCGGTGGGAGCCGGGGCCGGCGTACCGGGAGAAGGTGAGCGGCCAGTTGCCGCCGCGCCCTGAGTCGAGGTAGTGCATGTGGTTGAGCATCCACAGCGGGTCGAGACCTTTCTGGCGGGTCACGCCGCCCTGCTGCCAGTCCAGCCACCAGAAGTCGACGCCTTCGGCCTCCATGCGGTGGTGCATGTCGAAATAGGCGTCCACGAAGTCCGGGTTGGTGAGGTCGAATTCCACGTTCTCCTCGGTGGCCGGGTCGATGCCGACGCGCTTGGCGACTTCGGGGTAGGCGTCCTCGAACGCGCGCACGCCGTCGCGCGGGTGGACGTTCAGTGTGGTGCGCAGGCCGCGCCGGTGCAGGTCGGCGAGGAAGGCCGGCGGGTCGGGGAACAGTTCGCGGTTCCACGAGTAGCCGGTCCAGCCGGAACCGTACTTCGGGTCCACGTCGTCCACGCGATGCCAGTCCATGTCGATCACGGAGGTGGTGAACGGGATGCCCTCGCGCTTGAAGCGGTCCATCAGGGCCAGATAGCCGTCCTGCGTGTACCGGTAGTAGCGGCTCCACCAGTTGCCCATGGCGAAGCGCGGCAGGAGCGGCGTGGGGCCGGTCAGGCGATAGAAGTCGCGTACGGCCTCGATGTAGCGGTGGCCATAGCCGAAGAAGTACAAGTCCGTTTCGGCGGTGGCGCGCGGGGATACCCAGGTGCCGAACGGGTTCGCCTTGCCGTTCACTGTGTCGGTTTCGATGATGATGTTGGCGGCGGAATCGTCGATGACGGCCCAGCCGTCGCGCGAGATCACGCCGTTGTCAAGCTCAATGGCGCCGTCCGCCTCGTCCAGCGTGCGGGCGGTGCCTTTGAGGTTGCCGCGCTGGGCGTCGCCGTAATGCCAGGTGT
>OKCG01000109.1_pt1 | contig 35955 bp, 27 predicted proteins | sample 1609991 | NCBI WGS metagenome assembly OKCG01 (sample SAMN04436606, study PRJEB24849) | human gut metagenome | biome: human gut; feature: NICU; material: stool | host: Homo sapiens | place: USA: Saint Louis, MO | collected 2010-01-15
AACGTTTTCAGGGGGTCTCTTTATGCCTTTTGACCTGCAGTTTCAGTCATTTTTACTCTAAAAGCGCGTACACCACGGACATGGCGACACGCAGCGGACGAAGAGTAAAGGATTTTTTCGAAGAGTGAACTGTCCCAGTAGTTTGTCCCACCACCCCAAAAACGCCCCTGAAACTCAATAGGAGCGCAAGGGCGTCATCGTGCGAGCACCGCAGCCTGAGCCGCCGATACCAGGCTCGTTTGCGACGCCGTCGCTGCTTGCCTGGATCGTCAACGGCAAGTACGTCATGTCGCTGCCGCTCTACCGCATAGAGGCAGACCTCAAGGCGTGCGGCGCGACGATATCGCGCCAGGACATGGCGAACTGGATGATGAACGTGCACGCGCGCTGGCTGGCGAAGGTCCATGAGAGAATGAAGGTCGAGCTGCTGTCGCATGTCAGGATTCATGCCGATGAGACCACGGTTCAGGTCCTGAAAGAGCCGAACCGCGAGGCGAAGAAGAAATCGAGGATGTGGCTGTTCTGCTCGGCGCGCTGCGACGTGCCCGTGTATGTATTCGAATACCACGAGACCCGCAGGAAGGGCGTTGCCCAGGAGTTTCTTGCGGGCTGGTCCGGCACGCTTACCACCGACGGCTACAAACCCTACTTCAATCTCGGCAACCCCAACATCGCCAACACGGCGTGCCTCGTCCACGTGCGCCGCTACTTCGCCCAAATCGTGAAGATCGCCGGCGGCGGCGCCAAGGCGGCGTCTGCGGCCAGCGTTGCGCTCGAGGCAAGGCGCAGGATCGACGCCATGTTTCAAGGTCGACTCCAAGTTCGACGACATGGAGCCGGGTGCCAGGAAGGCCGCCCGCGACGCGGAGCTCCGCCCGCTCATGGAGGACTTCGGGGGGATGGGCGCGGGCCAGCTTCCCCTAGCCTCGCCGAAGCTGGCGCTGCACCGTGCGCTGCAGTACGCCGTGGAGTTCTGGCCCTACGTCATGAACGTGCTCGAAGACGGGCACCTGGAGCTCTCGAACAACGTCGCCGAGCAGGCCCAGCGAATCTTCGTCGTAGGGCGCAAGAACTGGCTCTTCAGCGATGCGCCACGCGGCGCGCGGGCGTCTGCGGCGATATACAGCGTCACCACCACGGCCAAGGCCAACTGGCTCAATCCCAGGCTTTACGTCGAGTGGCTGCTGACCGAGATGCCCAACGCCGGCGAGCTCACCGATGAGGTTGTGGACTCGTTCCTGCCATGGTCGGATAGGGTGCCTGAGTCCTGCAAGCTCGACCCAGCCGCTGCCGAGAAGGCCAAAGAGATGCCTGACGACTTCATAATTAACATCGACCCCGATGCGTTCGACGACGAGATGGCGAACAACGCCGAGGAGGGCCTGTAGCGACATAGCGGCCTAAGGCATACCGCAACGCAAAGATGGAAACGTCCAGGACTTTTCCATCCGTATGCCGGAATGGCCCTGGACGTTTCCTGCTACGCGGTCATTTTGACGCTTACGCTCTAATGCCTCCACCGCTTGTCGCGGGCGGGGTAGACGATCCAGGCGGATGCGTAGCTTGCGATAAGGCAGACAATGACGCAGACGATGCTTGTCTGGAACCCGAATGAGTCATTGATAACGCCCCAGATTACGCTTGCGAAGCCAATGCCGATGTCATTGGCGAGCAGGAACAGGGCGTTTGCGGCGCCCCAGCGCTCTGGCGGGGTGTTCTTTACCGCTACGCTTTGATTAAGTGGCAGGCTTATGCCAGTGGCGAGACCATAGAAGATTCCGGACGCCAGGAAGACAGGTTCCCCGTACGGTGCGGCAAGTAGCATAAGGCAGCAGAGGATGCCGCACGCGACGGCTCCGGTCATTGTTTTGATTGCAGGTACGGTGTCCATGAAATGCTTTGAAATCATGCGAATGATAATCATGCTTACCGCGCTGATGGTGTAGAAGAGACCGGCGTGGGTATAGCCGAGAGTAGTACCGTACAGACCGGCAAAGAAGACGCCAAAGCCAAAAGTGGGGCACATGATCATCTGTGGGATGGCGCCAGGCAATGCGCGCGGCTCGAAGATGTTGAATGAGTCACGCAGGGTTCTCTTGGACACCTGGTCGCCTTCAGGATACTTTTCACTGTTAATTGTTTCGGATGTAGTTACTGTGGTGGAGCTGGGTGCCTGCCCGTCTTTTGAGTCGAGTTCGAGCCGGGTTTCCATTTTGATTCGGTATGCGCTGGAGCTTGGCAGAGTTTGATTTACTTTCATAGCGTGCGTTGAGGGCGATTACAAGCCCTGCAAACCCAACCAGGGCAAGGCCGACATAGAGGTTCGTTGAGGGATCGGTTCCTACTAGGTAAAGTGCGAAGGCTGGGCCGATGCTCATGGCGATAGCCTGTCCGAGGCCGTGGTATCCAATGCCTTCGCCGAGCCGTTCTTGCGGTAAGACGCTTGCTGCGGCGGTCGAGGCTGCTGTTGTTGCTGCGCCAAAGCCCACGCCTTGCAGCAAACGGCTGATTGTGAAGAGGGGGATGCCTTGAACGACAGCGGACAGTGCTGTTCCTGCTATGAGGATAGCGATGCCGGCGATGATAACGAGTGAGCACTTGCCGTTGTCGATAACAGGGCCGACGAACAGTCGTGCTAACGCGGCGGCAATGGAGAAGACGAGTGCAAGTACGCCGGCAAGGCTCGCACCGTAACCTTGGCCTGCCAGGAAGACGCTGGTTCCACTGTTGAGTCCTTGGCCCATGACGAAGCAACAGAAGGTCAGCGCGATGATAAGCACGAAAATAAGCGACCACAGCTTCGGATGGTCGTCCTTACCGATATTTGGCATGAGAACCCTCCTATGATTCCAATACCCGTATTCTACGTCTGCAAAAAGTGAGATGTAAGCGCCAAAATGACCGCGTCTTAACAACCCGCTGGGCTTGAGGCAGAATCATCGCATCGACTTATCCTGGAAACTGCCTGACGAAGGCGACAGGATGCTTGTCAGCAAGGCGGCAAATCTTAACGAGAGCCAAATCCAAGAGCTTGCAAATCTTCAGCGAGGCGTTGCAGTAATATATCAGAACGAATGGACCGAACCTGTCCTCTGTCACATCGAACCGCATGAACGCGGCCTAGAGTACTCGCCAACACAGAGCAAGCACAGCGCGAAGGACAAGGTTTCTTCTGAAGAGCTTCGCTATCTCAACTCTTGTGTGCTTAATCCGTTCAAGCTCGATGAGCCAAGGGAATACAACTTCTGCGACTGTGTGCACAAGATGGACATACCTGACTCCATGAAGGCACGCTTGATTGAGATGGCAGGGACTCCTCTGTCCTCGAGGAAGCCACTGTTTGAATGGTGTGCTTATAGGTATTTCAATATTGGACGCATCCTCGACGACGCCAGGGATTTATCTGCCGACAGCCTCAAAGAGAGGCTTTGCTCCCATCTGCTTTCAAGCTGGAAATTCGAAGATGACTCCTCACCCGAAAGCTGGGGACCAATCCAATACCTGTTCATTCAGTCGATGTTTAACGCTCATCTCAACGAGCTGAGAAAGAGGGGTACCGGCATCGAGACAACGGAAAAGGCCTCAGCACTCGCCGAAGTATCAGCGGTCTTATCTCAAACAAGGCCGGTGATCTAAATGGCGTTTGAAAATATAGAGCAATTAATGCCGGATACGACCGAAACGAGATTGGCCTTCGAGGAGGCGCAACGCACCGTTGCTGATTGTGCAGATGCCGCATGGCGGGATATTTCTTCCGGCGATGTCCTAACCGCGAGCATTTCAACAGTTCAAGAAGCCGCAGATGACGCCTGGAAAGCATGCGAGCCAACACTCAACGCTGCAGGCGAAACTGTCCGCGATGGCGCAAGGAACGGAGCTTATCTTGGCGGCAGGTTCGTACTTGGAGTTGCCGACGTTGGAGAAAACGCATATGTCGGTGTTCAATCGAATATTGAACTACTGGCCGAAGACGAAGAAGCAGCGGTGAAAACCGCGCAAACACACGCTGTTGACGATGCAGCCAACGCCTGGGGCGACTTCATGGAAGCCGATGAGCAGATACGGGAAATCGGAGACTATGTCGAAACTGGAGGCGAAATCGCCACTGAAGTTGCGCTTGGTGCCGTAGCCGTCACCGCTTCTGCCCCTGCAGCACTCGCTGCTGGGTCTGTACTCGTTCTTGACGAAATGGGAAAGAGCTTGGAAGCCGGCGCTGAAGACGGTGAGATATCTCAGGAGGATATCGTCGGAGAAGTCGTTGCGGGAACTGTTACGGCAGCAACGCTTCTTGCCGGACGAGGTCTAAATAACTTTCTTGCCTCAAAGGCAGCAGAATCGGGCGCAAGCTCACGAATTCTGGATGATGCCGGAAAGGCAATTTACGAAGGCGACCGACTGCTTCCCAATAACGAGTTTGCGATCGACGGCGTGAAGTGTGCAACCGACGATCTCGGGCAGCTTTACCGCGTTGGCGACGACCTCGTTCCGAACATGAGCTATGAGATCAATGGGTATAAATACGTTACCGATGCAATGGGTAGGGTCGAATCGGCCGAAGGCTTCTTACAACTAAAGACCCACGAAGGTCGTTTGACCATCAAGGACACTATCCAGTCAATCGGAAAAGGGTTTGAAGAGCTTTTTGATCAAAGAGGCCATCTGATTGCCGACCGATTCAATGGATCAAATGGCCTTGAGAATATTGTCGCCATGGGCGGCGAGGTTAACCAAAAGCCTATGCAGCAATCGAGCAAAAATGCGCCGATGCTTTGGCTGATGGCGCTGAAGTGTTTTTCAAGGTTGAGCCACTTTATGAGGGCGGGTCATTCAGGCCTAGCTCGTTTGCTATCACGGACATTATTGACGGCGAAGAGACGGTTACGTTTCTTCTTAACACTGCAAAGGAAATGTAATGAGTGAAAAGAAGATGCTACAAGGGATAGCTTCAATTCTTGAGGAAACCCTCCCCGAAGACTGGAGCAAGGTCGTGTTTTACGCCGAGTACGCCGAGGGTGCGTTCTCTATTGAGTATTACGTTGCTGGCAGCGGAAAAGACGACTTCGTTAAATGCTTTGACCAAAAGGCGTTTCGAGGGCATCCTTGATGAAAAACTTTATGGCTATCAACAAGTTCATTGAACCTGAAAGGGCCGCGCTTAAGCCCGAAAAGAGATGGGGATCGATGACGCTTATTCTCCATTCCAACGGCAAGTTCAAAGTTGATTACGACTACTCCGACATGACAGAAAACGCTTACGCCCGAAAGAAGGCCTGGAAAAAGAAATATCTCGCCTAGCAACGAACGGTCTGGGAAATCACCGCAAAGCCACCCGTGCATACTCTTCGAGCGCACGCGTCGTCGGCAACGTTTCAACCAGCGCGTTTTTGGGAGCCATGCAAACCCCTGTTCAACATTCCTCGGGAGTAATTGCTCTCTATGACGAATGGGATTCCCCATCGGGGAATCCCATTTTTTGTTGCCGACGACGTCCGGTATAATTTTTCCGTTTACGACGTCGTTCGGAAAGGGATGCCGACCTCTATGCGCCAGGGATTCGACAACGAAAAATACATCGAGCTGCAAGCCGCCAACATCAGAAAGCGCATCGCGCAATTCGGCGGCAAACTCTATCTGGAATTCGGAGGCAAGCTCTTCGACGACTACCACGCCTCGCGCGTGCTGCCCGGCTTTGAGCCGGACACCAAGTTCCGCATGTTGGAAAGTCTGGTGGACGATGTGGAAATCGTCATCGCCATCAACGCCAACCATATCGAAAAAGGCAAGACCCGCGGCGACCTCGGTATCCCCTACGACGAGGACGTGCTGCGACTCATCGACGTGTTCCGTTCCCGCGGCTTCCTCGTCGGCTCCGTAGTGCTCACCCAATACGCCAATCAGCCCGCCGCCGACGCCTACCGCCACCGCCTCGAGCAACTCGGCGTCACCTGCCGCCTGCACTACCCGATCGCCGGATACCCGCACGACATCGAACGCATCGTTTCAGACGACGGATACGGCAAGAACGAGTACATCGAGACCACCCGGCCGCTCGTCGTGGTCACCGCGCCCGGCCCTGGCTCCGGCAAACTCGCCACGTGCCTGAGCCAGCTCTACCACGAGCACCAGCGCGGCATCGACGCCGGCTATGCCAAATACGAGACGTTCCCCATCTGGAATCTTCCGCTCAACCATCCGGTCAACATCGCGTACGAGGCTGCCACCGTCGACCTCGACGATGCCAATATCATCGACCCGTTCCATCTGGAGGCGTACGGCGAGACCACCGTCAACTACAACCGCGACGTCGAAGCATTCCCCGTGCTCAAAGCCATGATGGAGCGCATCATGGGCGAAAGCCCCTATCAGAGCCCCACCGATATGGGCGTCAACATGGCCGGATACGCCATTGTGGACGACGATGCCTGCCGCGATGCCGCGCGTCTGGAAATCGTGCGCCGCTACTTCGCCGCCGCCGTGCACTTGAAGCGCACCGGCACTGGCGAGGAACAGGTGGAGCGGCTGCGCTCCATCATGAACCGGGCCGGCGTGACCCCCGATCTTTCTCCCGCCCGCGCCGTGGCTCTTGAGAAGGAGGCCGCCACCGGTGCCCCGGCTGGCGCCATGGTGCTGCCCGATGGCCATGTGGTCACCGGCAAAACCGGCGACCTGTTGGGCGCGGCCAGCGCGCTGCTGATGCACGCGCTCAAGGCCGTCACCGGTGTTGACGAAACCATTCCGGTAATCGACGATGCCGCCATCGAACCCATCTGTCGGCTGAAAACCGAACATCTCAACAGCGTGAACCGACGCTTGCACTCGGATGAGACGCTGATTGCATTGTCAATCACCAGCGCCACCAGTCCTGTGGCCGCTCGCGTCATCGACGGGCTCAAACAGTTGCAGGGCTGCGACGCCTTCTTCTCCGTTATCATCTCATCCACGGACGAGGCGCTGTATCGCAAACTCGGCATCAACGTGTGCTGCGAACCGAAGTACGAACGGGTGAGTCTGTATCACCGGTAAGCGCCACCGATAAGCGCGGTATGCCGCGAATCGTCAAGCCGGTAATCATGCAGCATGCGGCCTGACGATTCGCTGCTGTCGCATTGTCTCTCCCCTCGGCCATGCTGGGCTTGTTTTCCGTTTGTTGGAGAGAACGGGGAATGCCATCGGCACTACGGAGAGAGAAGGATTATCCGTGAAGCGGTTCGTGGGTTTAGACGGTATTAAAGGACTGGCGCTGATAGCCATTGTGCTGTACCACTGCATGCAGCAACGGCTGCCAGGCGGATTCTACGGAGTCGACGTGTTCTTCACCGTCTCTGGATTCCTGATTGCCGTCAGTTTGATTCGTTCTCTGGCGGAAACCGGATCGCTGAATCTCGTGCGATATATTCCCAAGCGTGCAGTACGTCTCTATCCGGCGCTGTTTCTGCTGATTCCGGTCATCGTCTCCGTCGGCTGGCTGTTCGATCACGACATTCTAGTTTCCATCCGCGACCAAGTCATCACCGTGCTGCTGGGCTGCTACAACTGGTACGCCATTGCCGGAGGCCAAAGCTATTTCGACCAAATGAACCCGCAGGTGTTTCGCCATCTGTGGTTCATTGGCGTGCTCATGCAGTTCTACGTCATCGTGCCGTTCATCGTCTGGCTGATGTGGAAGCTCCGCCAGACGAAACTGTCTTCACTCATCCCACTGGGACTCGCGGCGTTCAGCAGTATCGCCATGTGGGTGATGTATGTGCCCAAAGGCGACCCCACCCGCGTCTACTTCGGCACCGATACCCACAGCATGGGCCTGATGCTGGGTGTGGCTCTCGCCTGGTGGGTCACCGCTCCTCAGTTGGGCCACGCTCGCCAGAGGGCTGTGCCGATGCCCCGCACCATTAGCTCGAGCGCTTCGGCAGCCGCACATCGGGCTCCGTTACCTCAGATTCCCGTGGAGCATCGCATCTGGAATGCGGCGGCACCGGTATTGGCGTTCCTCAGCCTGATTGCCTTGGTCACCATGGCGGTTATCGGCAAACAGGATGCATTCGCCTTCCGCGGTGGCATCATATTGTCCAGCTTGTTGTCCGTGCTGCTGATTGCCGGTACCATCTCCGACGATTCCTGGATGCAAAGCCTCATGGTGTTCAAGCCATTGGCCTCCCTCGGCAAGTATTCGTACGGCATCTACCTGTGGCACTGGCCGTTGTGGATTCTTTCCAGCGCCCTTGCCCCGAAGATCTTCAAGGCAGTGGGGCCTTGGCCTCTCATCATGACCGCGTTGCTCACCGCCATTGCGGTGATGATTTCCTGGCTGATGGTGGAGAAACCGGCGGCAACGCACTCGGCGGTATCCGTCGTGGTGCCCCTTCGCACGAACAAGAAGAATCATGTGGCCCGGGTTATTGCCGTTGACGTTATCCTGGTGCTGTCGTTGGCCGGCTGCGTGCAGGGCATTGCTCATGCACCTGCGAAAACCGCCATGCAGATCCAGCTGGAGCAACAGGCCGCACAACTGGAACGTATGCAGAAAACCGAACACGTGCTGCTGCGCCATGCCGTGCCGGCACCGCCCAAGCCCAAGCATGAGATGCCCACCGGCGATCAGATTACCGCCATAGGCGATTCGGTGATGCTGGCCTCATCACAGGGCCTTTCGGAAGTCTTCCCCGGCATTCAGACCGACGCGAGCGTTTCCCGCTCCATCATGGTCGCCCCCGAACTCATCGGCAACGCTCTGTCCGCCGGCAGTCTGCGGCAGTGGGTGTTGATCGGCCTTGGCACCAATTCGGCAATCACCCCCGATCAGTTGGACCAGATTCGTAATATGATCGGCCCCGACCGCGTGCTGGTACTGGTCAATGCCCACGGAGACCGTACGTGGATTCCACCTACCAACCAGGTGCTTGCCGACTATGCGGCCGCACATCCGGACAATGTGGTGCTGGTGGATTGGGATGCCACAGCCAACGCGAACGCGCAGGTGCTCGGCTCCGACGGCATCCACCCGAGCATGGATAGCGATATCTATGCAAAGGCGGTCAGACAGACCATCGAACAATGGATCGCAAGCGGCAGGTGAACGGCAGGCAACGCTGAGTTGTCCAACCGGTCGTGAAGAACGGCTATGCTGAAGACTGCATCAACGAGACCACACGTTGGGAGACATGGTGAGCGCAATCCTTGAAGGAAAGCCCGATAAGAATCTTATTCTCGTTACGGGAAGGATTCATCCGAAGTTGGCTGAGGATGTCGCCGAGCAGCTCGGCATCGACGTCCTTGAAACCACCGCATACGATTTCGCCAACGGCGAGATGTACGTGCGCTACACTGAATCGGTGCGTGGCGCCGATGTGTTCGTGCTGCAAAGCCACTACAAGCCCATCAACAAGGCGATCATGGAGCAGCTCATCATGATCGACGCATTGAAGCGCGCCTCGGCCCGTTCCATTACTGCGGTCTGCCCGTTGCTCGGCTACTCCCGTCAGGACAAGAAGCACCGCGGCCGCGAGCCCATCTCCTGCCGTCTGGTGTTCGACCTGCTGAAGACCGCCGGTGCCGACCGCATCATGTCGGTCGATCTGCATGCCGCGCAGTCCCAAGGCTTCTTCGACGGCCCGGTCGATCATCTGGTGGCCATGCCAGTGCTGGTCGACTACATCCGTGATCGTTTCCAGGGCCATCTCGACAACGTCGCCGTCGTCTCCCCCGACGCCGGCCGCATTCGCGTGGCCGAGCAGTGGGCGCAGCGTCTCGGCGGCGGTCCGCTCGCTTTCGTGCACAAGACGCGCGACATCACCCGCCCGAACCAGGCGGTCGCCAACCGTGTGGTCGGCGACGTTGCCGGCAAGGACTGCGTGCTTGTCGATGACCTGATCGACACCGCCGGTACCATCGCGGGCGCATGCCACGTGCTGCAGGACGCGGGAGCCAAGTCGGTGACCGTGGTCGCCACGCATGGCGTGCTCTCCGGCCCGGCCGTCGAGCGACTCAAGAACTGCGGTGCGCGCGAGGTCGTGCTGACCGACACCGTGCCGATTCCCGAGGAAAAGCGCTGGGATGGCTTGACCGTCCTGTCGATCGCCCCGCTGCTGGCCAGCGCCATCCGCGCCGTATTCGAGGACGGCTCGGTCGCCGAACTGTTCGACACCTACCCCGAGCACCACGGTCAAGGCTTCCTGTTCGCCTGATCACGTGCGTGTTTGTTCGTGGAAAGCACACGATGCGAGACGCGACATGGCGTAGCCTTTCGGTAAATACCGACAGTATGGTATAAATGAACACTTGTGGGCCGAAAGCCCACGACTCCCCCATGGTGTAATGGCAGCACACGGGTCTTTGGAACCCTTTGTCTTGGTTCGAGTCCAGGTGGGGGAACGGCTGACGGCCGCTCGACATCCGGGCGGCCGTCTATTGTTTTGAGGTGTTTCCACCCTCAATAGACATTCCGATCGAAAGGAATACGTCAGTTATGGCATTATCCGCAGCCATCGTCCTCGCCGCCGGCGAGGGTACCCGCATGCGTTCCAACAAGCCGAAGGTGCTGCATGCTTTTGCAGGCAAGACCTTCCTGAACAGGGTCATGGATTCGGTGGCCGCCCTGAATCCCGACACGTTGGCCGTGGTCGTGCACTTCCAGGCCGAGCGCGTCGCCGAAGCCGCCCGCTCCTATGACGAGCAGGTCACCATTGTGAACCAGGACGACATTCCCGGTACCGGCCGCGCCGTGCAGTGCGCAATGGCGCAGCTCACCGAGGCTGGCAAGGTCGATGGCCCGGTGCTGATCGCCGCCTCCGACATGCCGCTGCTCGACAGCGAGACGCTGCACCGTCTGGTCGAATTCCACACCGCCTCCGGCAACGGCGCCACTGTGCTCACCACCATCCTCGATGACCCGACCGGCTACGGCCGCATCATCCGCGATCGCGAAGGCAACGTGCTGCGCATCGTTGAACAGAAAGACGCCAACCGCAGCGAACTCGCCGTGCAGGAAGTGAACACCTCAGTCTACGTGTTCGAGGCTTCCGTGCTTACCGAGGCAATCGCCGGACTGAAGTCGAACAACGCGCAGGGTGAGTTCTATCTGACCGACGCGCTGGAAACCGCCAAGGCCGCTGGCAAGGTCGGCGCGTTCGCCGCTCCGGATCCGCTCACCGTCGAAGGCGTGAACGACCGCGTGCAGCTGGCCGCGCTGTCCAAGACCTACAACCGCCGCGTCTGCGAGCGCTGGATGCGCGACGGCGTGACCATTCTTGACCCGGAAACCACCTGGATCGAGGACGATGTCCAAATCGGCCGCGACGCCACCATCCTGCCCGGCTCCTTCCTGCAAGGCCACACGGTGGTCGGCGAGGACGCCATCGTCGGCCCGTACACCACCCTGATCGACGCAACCGTGGACGAAGGTGCCGTGGTCGAGCGTTCCCGCGTACAGGAATCGCACATCGGCGCACGCACGAACATCGGCCCGTGGACCTACCTGCGCCCGGGCAACGAGTTCGGCGAGGATGCCAAGGCCGGCGCGTTCGTCGAAATGAAGAAGGCGCACATCGGCAACGGCACCAAGGTGCCGCACCTGAGCTACGTGGGCGACGCCCAGCTTGGCGACCACACCAACATCGGCGGCGGCACCATTACCGCCAACTATGACGGCGTGCACAAGAACCGCACCACCATCGGCTCCGGCTGCCACGTGGGTGCCGGCAACCTGTTCGTGGCCCCGGTTGAAGTGGGCGACAACGTGACCACCGGCGCCGGTTCCGTGGTGCGCCACGCCGTGCCGAGCGACACGATGGTCTACTCCGAGAATACGCAACACAACGTCGAGGGCTGGAAGCCCGCCTGGGAGCGCTGAACCATGCCCGCACTTCAGGATTCCATCAACGCCGTCCGCGTGGCCGCCGAGGCCGCGGACCGTATCAAAGCCACCGACATCGTGGCCTTCGACGTAGCCGACTTGCTCGGCATCACCGACATCATGATGATCGCCGGCGCCTCCAACGAGCGTCAGGTACTGGCCGTGGCCGAGGAAATCGAAAAGGACCTGTTCCTTAAGTGCTCCGGCCGTCAGCCGCGCTCTCGCGAGGGCCTGACCGAGGGCCAGTGGGTGCTGCTTGACTACGGTGATTTCGTGATTCATGTCATGCACGAGGAATCGCGCGAATTCTACGGGCTCGAACGACTCTGGCGCGACTGCCCGGCCATCGATCTTGAACTCGCACACCCGGAAACGGCGGAGCATGCGGAAGATGCTGCCGTCACCACCGCGTAACGTGCGAATCACATAACGCTGATACTTGCTGATATTCGCTGATATTCGCTGATATTCGCGTGTCGGGCTGCCTGTTGCCGAACGTCATTGACGGCACCAGGCAGCCCTCCCTTTTTCCTGTTTCCTCACTGGAACCGAAAGGATCGTCACTATGACCAATCATGTTCGTTCCGTTTTCCTTATCCGTCATGGACGTACCTCCTACAACGCCGCTCACAAGCTCCAAGGCCAGGTCGACATTCCGCTGGACGCCGTGGGTGAATGGCAGGTCAAGCAGACCGCCGCGGCCTTGAAAAGCCTGTACGTCGATCGTCGGCCGGAAATCAACCACCGGTTCATTGTCTGCTCCGATTTGAAGCGTGCGCACGCCACCGCGCAAGCTTTCGCCGACGTATTGGGTGGAATCGAGCCCGTCGATGATCGTCGCGTCCGTGAACGCAGCTTCGGTGATTGGGATGGCCATGCCGTGGCCGAACTGGCCGAACGCTACCCCGAGGACTTCCGTTCCTGGATGGAGTCTCGGGGCGGCGAGCTGAAGTATGGAGCCGAGCCCAAGGAAGCTGTGGGCAAGCGCGGCGTGGAGGCTCTTGAGGACTGGTCCACGCGTGCCGGAGACGACACGGACCTGTTCGTGTTCTCGCACGGCGCATGGATTGCGCAGACATTGCAGACCCTGTTGGGCATTTCTGCAATCGATCCGACCTTTTCCACGGTGGTTTCATTGCGTAATGCGCACTGGGTGCGCTTGGTGCCGATGGACAATCCCGATGGCACTGTGCGCTGGCGTCTGCTGGACTACAATCACGGTCCGGCCATCGCCGACACCGACGAGTGGGAACGCGAACGCTGATCGTGTCACGGCTCCCCTGCTGAGCCAACAGGTTCAGTGTATTCGAAAAACCGTTCAAGCAGTAATTGAATAACCCAATGCCTGAATAATGGCGGAAACAAGCCAAAAAGTGTCGCCAAATCCCACTTTTGCCATTTGGCGACACGCCGGCTTTTGCCAGAATCGACATCTCGTCGTAATGTATACGAGGTCCAAACAACGGGCCAACAACTGAAAACGGGGCTATAGCGCAGCTGGTAGCGCATCTCCATGGCATGGAGAGGGTCGGGGGTTCGAATCCCCCTAGCTCCACAATCGAGGCCGGTGCTTCACGCACCGGCCTTTTTCGTTTTCTGGCCTATCGGCCGACTTTTGGGGTTTTGCGCAACATTCCCCGGAAAGCGTCGCAAAGGGGACGCTTCCGATTGGCGCGACACCGGCGTGAGCGATAACAGTAATCGCCACTACAATGAGGTGTGGTCCCTATCGTGTTGATCATCAAAGGAGACAAAAACATCGTGACCGTCACCCGTGTATATATCGCCAGCCCTGAAGGCGCCAATGGCCGCAACGTCGTCGCTTACGGCATGCTCAACGCATTGACTTCCAAGTACAAGACCATGGTGTTCCGCCCTGCTGTGTCCAACCATGACGAATTCACCCCGATCCTACTCGCCGCCTCCAATGCCGGACTCGGCGTGGCCCTGTCCACCGGCCTCGATGTGCACAAGGTGCGCGAGGATAAGAACACCGCCCGTGGCGATATCGTCGGCGCGTTCAACGATGCCATGGACGTTTCCCGCGCGGACGCCGCCCTGATCGTGGGCACCGACAAGTCCCACGTCAACGATCCGACCAGCTATGAATTCGACGCGAATGTCGCCGCTGATCTGAAGGCCGGCGTGTTCCTAGCCGTGTGCACCATCAGCCGTTGGCCGCACGAGCTCGACGAGACCGTCAAGCTGTCCATCGAGGGCATGGAGGCCGCTGGCAACAAGGTGCTCGGCATCTTCGTGACCGGATGCGAGCCGCGCCACGCTTTCTCCGTTAAGGAGACCCTCGCCAAGTACGGCCTGCCGGTCTGGACTCTTCCGCAGGTGCCGTTCACCGATGAATCCACCAAGGATCTGGCGCTGGAGGCCTTCCGTAAGAACGCTCCCACCGATGAAGTGCTCGCCGCGCTCGATGTGGACGTCACCGCGCCCATCACCCCGTACGCCTTCCAGTTCGGCCTGCTCGGCAAGGCCAAGAGCAACAAGAAGACCATCGTGCTGCCCGAAGGCGAGGAGGACCGCATCATCAAGGCGGCCGACTACCTGCTTGAGCGCGAGATCGTGAACCTCATCATCGTGGGCAACAAGGACGCCATTCTGGCTCGCGGCAAGGAACTGGGCCTGAACTACTTGGATCGCGCCCGCTTCCAGGCTATGGACGACGAGAACGTGCTGAAGCCCATGGTCGCCAAGCTGTGCGAGTTGCGTGCCAAGAAGGGCATGACCGAGGAGCAGGCCCGCAAGCAGCTGACCGACGCCAGCTACTTCGGCACCATGCTCGTGGTGCTCGGCTACGCCGACGGCCTGGTCTCCGGCTCCGTGAACTCCACCGCCAACACCGTGCGCCCGGCCCTGCAGGTCATCAAGACCAAGCCCGGCCAGAAGCTGGTCTCCGGCGCATTCCTCATGTGCTTCAAGGACCATGTGGCCGTGTTCTCCGACTGCGCCATCAACCTCAACCCGGACGCCGAGCAGCTTTCCGAAATCGCGCTGCAGTCCGCCGAGACCGCACGTGCCTTCGGCATCGACCCGAAGGTCGGTATGCTCTCCTACTCCACCCTCGGTTCCGGCAAGGGACCGGACGTGGACATGGTCGAGGAAGCCACCAAGCTGCTCAAGGAGAAGGCTCCGGATCTGCCGGTGGTCGGTTCCATCCAGTTCGACGCCGCTTGGTCCCCCACCGTAGCCGCCACCAAGGCCAAGGGCAACGATGTGGCTGGACACGTCAACGTGTTCGTCTTCCCGGACCTGTGCGCCGGCAACATCGGCTACAAAGCCGTGCAGCGCTCCTCCGGCGCCTTGGCCATCGGCCCGGTGCTGCAGGGTCTCAACAAGCCGGTAAACGACCTGTCCCGTGGTGCTCTGGTGCAGGACATCATCAACACCATCGCCCTCACCGCCATCGAAGCGCAGTGAGCCCGGCTTAGCTCCCGGTGGCTCCCGCCAGCGGGAGCCACCGTAATGCTTATTTTGTAGCAAGCAACGAGTAATCTAATCAACGGTAACCCGTGTCTCACGGGAACATTCAATCACAATGGAGGATGCCCACAATGGCGAAAACCGTCCTTGTCATCAATTCCGGCTCCAGCTCGATCAAGTACCAGCTGGTTGATCTCGAATCCGGCGAAGGCCTCGCTTCCGGCCTCGTCGAGAAGATCGGTGAGCCGGTCGACGGCCACTACAAGCACGAGTACAACGGCGAAAAGCACGAGCTTGAAGAGCCGATTCACGACCACGAGCAGGGTCTGAAGCGCGTGCTCGGCTTCTTCGAGGAGTACGGCCCGAACCTGTCTGAGGCTGGCATTGTCGCCGTCGGCCACCGTGTGGTGCAGGGTGGCTCCATCTTCCCGAAGCCGGCCCTCGTGACCAACAAGACCATCAACCAGGTCAAGGATCTGGCTGTGCTCGCCCCGCTGCACAACGGCCCGGAGGCCAAGGGCGCCGAAGTCATGCGCTCCCTGCTGCCGGACGTTCCGCAGATCTTCGTCTTCGATTCCTCCTTCTTCTTCCAGCTGCCGAAGGCCGCCAGCACCTACGCGCTGAACAAGGAAATCGCCGATCAGTACCACATCCGCCGCTACGGCGCCCACGGCACCTCCCACGAGTACATCTCCTCCGTGGTGCCGGACGTCGTCGGCAAGCCGGCTGAAGGCCTGAAGCAGATCGTTTTGCACATCGGCAACGGCGCTTCCGCTTCCGCTGAGGTCTCCGGCAAGCCGGTTGAGACCTCCATGGGTCTGACCCCGCTTGAGGGCCTGATGATGGGTGGCCGTACCGGTGACATCGACCCGGCTGTGGTCTTCCACCTGATTCGCAACGCCCACATGAACGTGGACGAGCTTGACGCCCTGTTCAACAAGCGTTCCGGCATGATGGGCATGACCGGCTATGGCGATTTGCGTGAGGTTCACCGTCTGGTGTCCGAGGGCAATGAGGACGCCAAGCTGGCTCTGGATGTCTACGTGCACCGCATCGTCAGCTACATCGGCAACTACACCTACCAGATGGGTGGCTGCGACGTGATCACCTTCACCGCTGGCGTGGGCGAGAACGACGACGTGGTCCGCAAGATGGTGTGCGACAAGCTCGCTCCGTTCGGCGTCAAGCTGGACGAGGAGAAGAACGCCACCCGCTCCAAGGAACCGCGCATCATCTCCACTCCGGACTCCTCCGTGATCATCGCCGTGATCCCGACGAACGAAGAGCTGGCCATCGCCCGCAAGTCCGCCGCAATCGCCGAAGCCGGCACCGACACCTACGGCAACACCTTCGCCAAGTAAGTAACCGCCGTTAGGCATCTCACCAATCTCTAGTTGCAACACTATGGGGGCTGATTCCGATTGGAATCAGCCCCCATTCGTATATGGTCATGAGACCACTACCCCCGCGTCATACTCTCCTCAGTCGCCTCCGGTGGACAGCTCCCCTCAGAGAGGGGAGTTGTCCGCGTAGCGGACTGAGGGGAGTTCCACCAGAACACAGGACCCCTTACTGCCTCAGCATGCCGCTCCACATACCGACGAAATCAGGCAAGGTCTTGCGCGTGGTGGCCACGTTGATGACCTCGATATCGGGAATACGCAGCCCCAGCATCGCGGCGAACGTGGCCATACGGTGATCAGCATAGGTTTCCATCACGGCACCGTGCAACGTCTCCGCCGGCACCGGTTCGATACGCAATCCATCAGGCAATTCCTCAGCCGCTCCCCCAACACGACGAATCTCGTTGACCAATGCCTCCAGACGATTCGTTTCGTGGCCGCGCAAGTGACCAATACCAACCATGTCTGTCGACTTATCAGCAAACACCAGAATCGCCGCCAACGAGGGCGCAATCTCCCCGGCCGCCGTCAAATCGAACGTACCCAGCCCACGCACGGTGCCGTCACCGGTCACTTCGCAATAGCGCACGCCATCGATTGTCGGGAACGATACTTTGGCACCCATCTGTTCCAGATAGCCCGGCAACAAACCACCCGGCTGGGTGGTGGTCTCAGGCCAATGAGGCACCCGGACCGTGCCGCCGGCGATCAATGCCGCGCCGAGGAATGGCGCCGCGTTCGACAGGTCGGGCTCAACGGTCACCTTGCTCGGCAGTTGCATTGCGCGCGGTTCAACCGTCCATGTGCGGGCGGATTCGTCGGCCTCAACCGCACCGCCGGCACCGGTCACATCAGCCACAGTCATGCGAATGTGCGGCAGGCTCGGGGTCTTCTCCCCCGTGTGCGCGAGGTGCAGACCGCCAGGCAGTTTGGAACTAATCAGCAACAGGCCGGAGATGAACTGGGAAGAACCGGACGAATCGATGCTGACCTGCGCCTGGGCAGCCGGCAAGGTTGCAGGCGGCGTAATAGTGAACGGCAGACGGCCAACCTCGCCGTGGTAATCAACCGTTGCACCCAGCTGTTCCAAACCGTCAAGCACCGGCTTCATCGGGCGTGCATAAGCCTGTTCGTCGCCATCAAAATTCACTGGGCCATCTGCAAACAGGGCAAGGCCAGGCACGAAACGCATCACCGTGCCGGCCAGTCCGCAGAACACATTGACGTTGCCATGGAATCGGCCGGATACGGGAGGAGTAACCGTTACGGTGGTGTCGGTTGCGGAATCCACGTCGCAGCGGACACCGAGGGCTTCGAGGGCGCCCATCATAAGGTCCGTGTCGCGCGAACGCAGCAGGCCAATCAGAGTAACGGGCTTGCTGCCGAGGGCGGCGAGAATCAGGTAGCGGTTGGATAGGGACTTGCTGCCCGGCACCGTTACCGTAGCGTTCAACGGCTGTGTGGCGAGCGGGGCAGGCCAGAGATTCGCGAGTTGTTCAGTCATAAGGCCAAATCTATCAGTATTTGGAGGCTTCAGAGCGTCCGCTGTCATTCATTTGGTCGATTTGTCGTTCATTAGGTAGGTCAGCCTCCGCACCCACCTTTGAAATGGCGCGATTCCAACATGGCGTAGGACACCGAACCTACCAAATGAACGACAAATCGACCTAATGAACGAGATATCTATCAACGGTCGGCGGCGATGCGGGATTCAATCTGCTGTGCGGGCTCGGTGGATGCTTCCTCCAGCCCGCCGTCGATGGCCTGCGCGTGCAGCAGCTGGGCGGCCACGCGGTCGGCCTCGATGGCGGCGATCTGGCGCGAGAACACGATGAACCAGCCGAGGAACGCCAGACCAGCCAACGCCTCCACATTGGTGAGGGTGTTGTGACCCATCATCATATTGACCCAGAATGCAGCGCATACGAGCGCGGTCAGGTCGGAGGCCACCATCACTGCTTTGGACAGGCGTGGCGCAAGCCACGGCAGGAGCACGAACAGCAGCAGCATGACGAACGGCAGGCCTTTGGCGCATATATTGTGCAAGAGATTGTGTGGCGTGTACCGAAACACGCCGATGCCGATGAATGCCAGGCCGGCCACCATCAGCAGGAAGGACAGAATGGAGATGCGCAGCATGAAATGTGGGATTTCGTAGCCGCGATTCGGATCTCTGTTGGTGCGGTCGTGCCAGAGGCGCTGTAGCCGTTCGGTGGTCACCAGTTCGGAGATGGCGAAGTAGCTGACGATGATGATGCATGTGCCGGCAAGAATCAGCGTGGAGTTGAACATACGGGCCGCAAACGTGGTTCTGTCGCCGAGCTGCGAAAAGTTGTTGTGATACCAGTATGGGTCGTCGGTGGTCATGCCGGCGGTGACCACGCCGGAGATGACGAAGAACGGCAACAGACTGGCAATAGTTTTGGCGTTCATCATCTCCGCCTGTACAAAGGTCATGTACCCCACCACGCCGGCGAAGGCGGCGCAGACGCTGGAGATATAGCCGGAGAAGATGGCATTGCCCATCATGTCGTTGGCCGCACCGATGAGTGCAAAAGACGACAGGAAAATGGTCGAGGCATACACCACCGAAAGGGCGACGATTTCGAAAATGCGACGAATCGGTGCAAACCAACCATGTTTGAGGTTCAATGAACGTGATTTGCGCGCATAGCCAATAATGAAGGAAATGACGCCGCATGCCGCCACGATGCCCGAACATACCATGAATCGGCGTTGCGTCAGCTGCCAGATGGCCGGCGCGTATTCCATGTACAGGTTCATCGATACCGCGCCAACGACGGCGCAAATCAAGAAGGAGATGAGTCCGGAGGTTTCTGCACGCTGATGACGTCCCATGCCGGGCCTCCCCTATCTATTCGATGCCGCGTTATCTTTCAACAACAAACAAAACTCCCCCCGAGGACAACGCTTTACTAGCAAGCCAGCGGGATTTGGCTGTCGCCATTCTACTGAAAATCTGAAACACTACAAAAAAACGATTATGTACGGGCTTCTTAGCCTTTGCGACTATCGTTACCGCCTTGCCGAGTACCGTTGTTCATGCAGAAAGAAAGCAGTATTGGACACAATCGAATGAGCGTGTCAGTATCGTTGAAAAAGTAATGAATGACGGTTCTATCGGTTCAACCTTTAAGGGACGAACCAGCCGCGGTACCATGGCGCTGATGCATGACTATGCCGAGCTCATCAATGAATTACGTCCGACAGCAGAGCAATTCACCGAGATCGAGCAATACTGGGTCAAACGAATTCAGGCGTTCTTCACCAGCAAACCATTCAAGCTGGAGTCCGACAACTCGCTTTCCGTTGATGCGGCCGTGGAACATCTGCTGCGGCAGGCAGCGCAGCGGCGAAGGGAGAATCCGGGCACCATGTACGTCGGCACCGTCCTGCAGCATCTCGTCGCGGCAAAGCTCACCATCGTTGCTCCGGAAGTGGAAATCAACGGCGCGTCCGTTGCTGATGATCCGAGTCCGCGGCTTCCAACGGTGAGGCCGCGGACCGTCTCACAAAACCGTCCGCGGCTCCGCCCTCCTGTTTCGTCGCAACTGACTACACCGACGGGTTCGGGCGCTTCGTCACGAAAACGCCATTGCGATGCACCGTATACGCGCCGCCGTCACTGCCCCGTTCCGCCCGGAACAGGACGATCGGCTCCCCTGCGATGTCGCGCAGTTCGACATCCGATCTGCCACGTGTCAGATAGAAGTCGAATATGGCGTCGTCGGATTGACGCACGGTGTGCAGAACGTCAGAGGTCACGCCGCTGGCGGGCGACCGCAGGTTGGCTTCCGGCTGCCGGCCATCCTGCGGCTGCGCGGCAAGCCAGCCTCCCACGAATCGCGTCAGATCGCTCACGCCCAGATCGCAGCCGAGGAAATACGCCTCCCCTTCGCCGTACGTGTTGCGGGTGATCGCGGCCATGCCGTCAAGCTCCCACTCATCCGCTTCTTCGCCGGCATACGAGGCAAGCACCTGCACATGCGGTCCGGCGACGGTCACGTCACCGAGCTTGTCGATGACGCGATCGAGCCAGTCGAAATCCCAATGGTCTTCGATGGGCTGGAGGCGATCTCAGCTGAAGATGGCAAGGGCCACGGTGTTGACGCCGGCCTGGCCCATCAGGCGGATGTCGTCATCCCAGATTTCCTCCGGCCATTGGTCGGGACTATAGTCGCCACCGAAAGCGATGCCGCGTCCGTCCGCGGTCAGCAGTTTTGGCCATACGAAGTCACGTCATGCACGCACGGTTATCTCCTTTGGCAGGCGGCGCAGGGCCACGGCCCATATCGGATACCAGCTGATAGACACTCCTGGCCGATAGTCGACACGCCGCCGGTTCCGGCCCCACTGCCGGAACCGACATGGGTATGTTCATGACCGCCGACCGCAGGAACGAACAGGCCCGTCCGCCACGGACCGCATCTTGCGGTTCAGGCGGACGGGCCTTATGGGAGGGATGGGAACGGGAGATCAGTTCTTAATAACTGCCTGCGCCTCATCGTCGACGATCTCGCCGGAAGCGAGCTTGGCTTCGAGCTCCTCAACGATCTGCGCATGCATCTTCTCATCGATCTTGACCTTGAACCAGAACACGACGAGGCTGAGGATGATGAGAACAAGCGGGACGTAGAAGGCGAAGGTCTTGAACGTGGCGATGTTGGACGCGGTCATGTCGGCTGCCGTGGCATGACCGGTCATGCCAGCCGCGAGGGCAACGGCACCGACCGCACCGTTGGACATCGCGCCGCCGATCTTGTCGAGCATGGGACGCACCGACAAGGTGACCGCCTCGTTGCGCCTGCCGTTCTTCAGCTGGCCGTACTCGATGGAGTCGGTCAGCGACAGAATCGCGGTCATCTGGATGAACTGCGCAGGCACATAGAAGAAGATCAGGGCGACGATGACGACCGGCAGGTTGCTGGAGAACAGGGCGAGCATCGTGTAGCCGATGATCATGGAGACCATGCCGCCGGTGAACAGGTAGCGACGGGGAATCCAGCGGTTGAGAATCGGGTACAGCGGCGCCATGATGAATCCGGCGATCAGCGGGATGATGCCGGTGATGGAGAAGGCGGCAGGCTCGTCAAGCACGAACACGAAGAGGTAGTACATCACACCGGTCGTGATGACGTTTGCGATGGCGTACAGCAGGTAGGACAGGGCGACCCACAGCAGCTGGTCGTTCTGGAACAGCGCCTTGAACGCCTCGAACGGGTTGCCGTTCTTCTGGGCCTTGGCACGCAGCGCGCTGGTGCTTTCCTTGGTGCCAAAGGCGACGGTCCAGGCGGTAATCAGGCCGAGGAGCGCGACGATGAAGCCGAAGGAGGTCCATCCGGCCTGGCCCTGGCCCTTGGCGCCGGTGAACGTCCAGGTGAAGTAGCTGACGATCGGGATGACGATGACGGTGATGCCGTTGTAGCCGATAGAGCCGGTGAAGGTGCCAAGGGCGGTGTAGGTGGAACGTTCGTGGGAGTCGGAGGACAACGCCGGGATCATGCCCCAGTAGGAGATGTCACGCAGGGAGTAGAACACGTCAAGCACGATGAACGTGATGATGAACAGCACGATGAACAGCGTGGTGTTCACGTTGACCAGTCCGAACATGCCGGAGAAGATGAGCACGATCAACACGGAGGAGACCAGTCCGCCGATGAACTGCCACGGGCGGAAACGGCCCCACTTGGTGGTGGTGTTATCCACGAGGTTGCCCAGCAGCGGATCGATGAAGATCTCGGCGATGCGGATAACGACGATCAGGCCGGTGATGACGGCGATCATTTGGGCGGCGAGAGCCTTGCTGTAGCTGACGAACAGGCAGCTGGTGACGTACGTGACGAAGTACGTGCTCATCGCGTTGTAGAAGGCAGCCTGCCCCAAGTTGCCGCACGCGTAGGCGATGCGCTGGCCTAACCCGCCCTTCCTGCGGACGTCACCGTCCGCGACATTTTCGTTGCTCATTAATCTTCTCCTTAAGAACCCAGAGCATGGAATCACTCATTGATTATGTAAAGTAAGCATACAAGTTTTATCACCGTAAGCATACAAGTTTTATCACCGTAAGCATACAAGTTTTATCACCGAAAGTAAAAAACAAGGAGATAAACAGCGTGTCGCAAGGATGGGATAACATGAGCTGAACCGAGACATTGCATGGACGCGGCGTAGCGTCGACGGCAAGCAGTGCCAGTGATTTGGAAGCGGTAAACAGGATTTGCGTTTTATATAAAAACTGTTTATCCTTTTCGGTAAAGGAGGCCCCGGCCTCTTCCATAATATCATTCACAACGAGGTAATGACAGAAAGCAGGAGAGCATGACAGACATCACACATGTCGATCGCGCATCGCAGGCTTGGCTGACCGACCCGACGGTGTTCGAGGTGAACCGGACTCCGGCCCATTCCAGCCACAAGTGGTACGCCCGCGACCCCCAGAGCGGACAATGGTCCGATCTCAAGCAGAGCCTTGACGGCGAGTGGCGGGTCGAGGTCGTTCAGGCCGCCGACATCAACCTCGAAGAGGAACCCGCGACGGCCGAGTCGTTCGACGACTCCTCGTTCGAGCGTATCCAGGTTCCGGGCCACCTGCAGACGGCCGGTCTGATGAACCACAAGTACGTGAACGTCCAGTATCCGTGGGACGGCCACGAGAACCCGTTGGAACCGAACATCCCGGAGAACAATCACGTCGCGCTCTACCGCAGGAAGTTCACCGTCTCCGCCCCCGTGGCAAACGCCAAGCAGGCCGGCGGATCGGTGTCGATCGTGTTCCACGGCATGGCCACGGCGATCTACGTGTGGGTCAACGGCGCGTTCGTCGGCTATGGCGAGGACGGCTTCACGCCCAATGAGTTCGACATCACCGAACTGCTGCACGACGGGGAGAACGTCGTGGCCGTCGCCTGCTACGAATACTCCAGCGCCTCCTGGCTTGAGGATCAGGACTTCTGGCGTCTGCACGGCCTGTTCCGCTCCGTCGAACTCGCCGCCCGCCCGCATGTGCACATCGAGAACACGCAGATCGAAGCCGATTGGGATCCCGAGGCCGGCACCGCCTCCCTCGATGCCGCGCTGACCGTGCTCAACGCGGCCGACGCGGCCACGGTCCGCGCGACCCTGAAGGACGCCGACGGCAACACGGTGTGGCAGACGACGGGCGACGCGGAGGCGCAGACCGCGATCTCCAGCGGGCCGCTGCAGGGCATCGCCCCTTGGAGCGCCGAAAGCCCGACGCTGTACGAGCTTGACGTCGACGTCATCGACCAGGCGGGCGACGTCATCGAATGCACGTCCCAGAAGGTCGGTTTCCGCCGCTTCCGCATCGAGGACGGCATCCTGACCATCAACGGCAAGCGCATCGTGTTCAAGGGCGCCGACCGCCACGAGTTCGACGCCGAACGGGGCCGCGCCATCACCGAGCAGGACATGATCGATGACGTGGTCTTCTGCAAGCGCCACAACATCAACTCCATCCGCACCTCGCACTACCCGAACCAGGAACGCTGGTACGAACTGTGCGACGAGTACGGCATCTACCTGATCGACGAGACCAACCTCGAAGCCCACGGCAGCTGGTCCCTGCCCGGAGACGTCCTCACCGAGGACACCATCGTGCCGGGTAGCAAGCGCGAGTGGGAAGGCGCCTGCGTCGACCGCGTCAACAGCATGATGCGTCGCGACTACAACCACCCGAGCGTGCTGATCTGGTCGCTGGGCAACGAATCCTACGTGGGCGACGTGTTCCGCGCCATGTACAAGCACGTGCACGACATCGACCCGAACCGTCCGGTGCACTACGAGGGCGTGACCCACAACCGTGACTACGATGACGTCACCGACATCGAGACCCGTATGTACTCGCATGCCGACGAGATCGAGAAGTACCTGAAGGACGACCCGAAGAAGCCGTACCTCTCCTGCGAATACATGCACGCCATGGGCAACTCCGTGGGCAACATGGACGAATACACGGCGCTCGAACGCTACCCGAAGTATCAGGGCGGCTTCATCTGGGACTTCATCGACCAGGCCATCTACGCCACCCAGCCCGACGGCACCAGGAGCCTGCGCTACGGCGGAGACTTCGGCGACCGTCCGTCCGACTACGAGTTCTCCGGCGACGGCCTGCTGTTCGCCGACCGCAAGCCTTCCCCCAAGGCCCAGGAAGTCAAGCAGCTGTACTCGAACGTCCACATCGACGTGACGAAGGACTCGGTGTCCGTCAAGAACGACAACCTGTTCACCGCCACCGGCGACTACGTGTTCGTCCTGAGCGTTCTCGCCGACGGCAAGCCGGTCTGGCAGTCCACCCGGCGTTTCGACGTGCCCGCCGGTGAGACCCGCACGTTCGATGTCGCATGGCCGGTGGCGGCGTACCGCGCCGACGCCCGCGAACTGGTGCTGCAGGTTTCGCAGCGTCTCGCCAAGGCAACCGATTGGGCCGAAAGCGGCTACGAGCTCGCCTTCGGACAGGCCGTGGTGCCCGCGGACGCGATCGCGACGCCCGACACGAAGCCGGCCGATGGGACCATCACCGTGGGCCGTTGGAACGCCGGCGTGCGAGGCGCCGGACGCGAGGTCCTGCTTTCGCGCACCCAGGGCGGCATGGTCTCCTACACCTTCGCCGGCAACGAGTTCGTGCTGCGCCGTCCCGCAATCACCACCTTCCGTCCGCTGACCGACAACGATCGCGGTGCCGGTCATGGCTTCGAGCGCGTCCAGTGGCTGGGCGCCGGCCGCTACGCCCGCTGCGTGGACAACGTGCTCGAGCAGATCGACGACAGCACGCTCAAGGGCACGTACACGTATGAGCTCGCCACCGCGCAGCGCACCAAGGTGACCGTCTCCTACACGGCCCACACCGATGGCCGCGTGAACCTGCACGTCGAATACCCTGGAGAGCAGGGTGACCTGCCCACCATCCCGGCGTTCGGCATCGAATGGACGCTGCCTGTGCAGTACACGAACCTGAGGTTCTTCGGCACCGGCCCGGCGGAGACGTACCTGGACCGCAAACACGCCAAGCTCGGCGTGTGGAGCACCAACGCTTTCGCGGATCATGCGCCGTACCTCATGCCGCAGGAGACGGGCAACCATGAGGATGTGCGTTGGGCCGAGATTACCGACGATCACGGCCACGGCATGCGCGTCAGCCGCGCCGATGGTGCCGCGCCGTTCGCGGTAAGCCTGTTGCCGTACTCCAGCTTCATGCTTGAGGAGGCTCAGCACCAGGACGAGCTGCCGAAGCCGAAGCACATGTTCCTGCGCGTCCTTGCCGCACAGATGGGCGTTGGCGGCGATGATTCCTGGATGTCGCCGGTGCACCCCCAGTACCATATCCCGGCGGACAAGCCGATCAGCCTCGATGTCGACCTCGAGCTGATCTGATCAGAATTGATCCGATAGTCCACCGTGCAAACGATGTGGCCCCGACTTCCTCGCAGGAAGTCGGGGCCACATCGTTTGCACGGTCCTTGTTAGTCCAGCGGATGCGCCGGATATCGATGCAGATCCAAACCTAGTCGTTGTAGAGCATCAATGAATAAAGATGTCACTCATAAGCTATCAAGAGAATCCAGAACCTTTTGAATTCACATGCTCGACACGCAATGTATCCAGCGTCGTTTACAATGATTCATTGTGCCTTAATGGCGCATCGGGCTATAGCGCAGTTTGGTAGCGCGCCTGCTTTGGGAGCAGGATGTCGTGGGTTCAAATCCCGCTAGCCCGACAAACAAAAAAGCCTGGAATCTCAACGATTCTGGGCTTCTTCTTTTATCCGACCGCTAAACGATTTATCCGGTTTTATCCGATGACCGTAGAACCTATATGGCCTTGCGGTATAAGGGACTTTTGTGATGTTGGGACCCCAACCTGCTAGTCAGTTCGATTCCATGCGACATCGATTTCCGCTTCCCAATCTCAAATGACACCAAAAAACCTGCAACCGATTGTGCAATCCCGTGGGCGGGAGTGGGTTGCAGGTAAAAGGTGTCGAGTTACAGCCCAGAATCACCCCTAACTAGTACCGAAATACCCGCAACCGCAGTAACTAACCCCTTTATACCTGCAATCCGGCAAATATGGTTCAGACAATCCGCACATCCAGACCGCTATCCGAACACACCGTTTATACTAGATCACACATCGAATCAACATCTAGAACCGACCGTCTCCAACGACCCATAGGGAGAGCACATGGACGATATAAGACCACGCTGCGGCTGGTGCAATCTCAGCAATCCCGTCTATGTTGCCTATCACGATGCCGAATGGGCGGTTCCGTCGCATGATGACCACCACCTCTTTGAGATGCTGGTGCTCGAGACCTTCCAAGCCGGACTGTCATGGGAGACGATACTGAACAAACGCAAGCGTTTCCGTCAGGCGTTCGATGGGTTCGACATCGAACGGATCCGGCGCTATGACGAGAACAAGATCGCCGAACTCATGAACGATCCGGGCATCATCCGCAACCGTCGCAAAATCGTCGCGACGGTCGGTAATGCCAACGCATTCCGGGATATCCAGACGTCGTACGGCAGTTTCGACGACTATATTTGGCGGTTCACCGGCCGTCACGTCATCTACGAGACAGGCATGACTACATCCCCTCTGTCCGACGCCATCGCAGTGGATCTCAAGACGTACGGCATGCGATTCATCGGCACCACCATCGTCTACGCCTATCTGCAATCCATCGGCGTCATCAATGCACATGAGCCTGGATGCTTCCTGCACAGGGAAAGGTGACCCGCGCAAGGATTTATAAGGTCGCTCGGGCAGAATCTCTCCGAGAGGAACCCGTGCTTCTAGTTATTTTGCTTATCGAGTTCTTGGTAGCGCTCTTTGACCCCGGTAAGGATTCCGGCAGATTGTTCACGCTACTGCGCGGTGAGCGCTTCGAGCAGTTCGCCGAAAGTCAACCCACCTTCACTACCGGATGACGGATAATGGTTTTGAGATTTTCCGGTTTGGCTCGGCGCGGGTCGGATAGGTAGATCTCGTGATGGCGGCGGGCGTCGGAGAAGTCGAGCCCGTAGCCTTGCGAACGCGCGTAGCCGTCCAGAATCGTCACGGTTGCGGGCTCGTCGTCGTACGGGCCTTTGTGCATGACCTGCGCGACCACGCCTTCATCGAAGTCGAAGAGATATGCACGATTGATGTCGACTTCGGGATGCTTGGAGGCAAACGATGCCTTGGCCCACGCAAAGACCTCATCGGTCACGAATTCCGGCAGACGAATCATCGAAGTCCAATAGAAGTCGGTTTTGTGCGCGTAATCGACGCCGGGCACACCCTCCCCCATGCTCCATAAGCCCTCCAGCGGAGGCACGGTGTAGTCGAAGTACCCGTCGATATGCTCGTCCGGATTATTTGACTTCTTGCTCATTTTGACGGTGAACGAAATGCCGTACAGCAGTTGCATCGCCTTGGCGTAGTCGCCGCCTTCTTCGTTCGGGTCGCCCACACCGTCCACCGCGACGAACCGCATCGCCGGTACCATGACGATGGCCGGTATGGTCTTCGGCTGATACAGGTCCTTATACTCCTTCTTATAATCGAACGCCATCGCTCATTTCCCTTCCGCCACCGCATCGATCTCATCCTGACGCCGCCACCGCTTGAGGTTTGGCAGCAGCGCCGACATGCAATCCTCGGCCTGTTCGACGCTGATATGGCAGGATTCCGCCATCATCGGCGCGCATGCGGCGACCAATTCATCGCTATTGGCATAGTCCTGAAGAAAAACGCCGTCGTCATAGCAGTAGTTGCAATAATCTCCGCTTCGCGTTCCATCCGGTTCGGTGCCGTGATCTTCCGGGCGATAGAACGGCATGGCGCAACTTTGGCAAAAACCGTTGTCCGGCATCTCCATAAGCCTCGCCATCGGCACCTCAAAACGGGTGCTGATCAGCCGAATCATGTCGATGCTCGGCTCTGCCGTTCCCTTCTCCCAGCGGGAAAGCGCCTGTTGGGTGACGAACAGCTCGTGCGCGAACTGCGACTGCGTAAGACCTCGCTCCTCGCGCACGACTTTGATAACCTGACCGATCGACATGACTACCTCCCGACATCGGAAAACGATTCGCGCGTCTCGCTGTGCGCTTGCTGATTCCAGTCTAAGGGCATGTCCCGTTCGCCAAGCGCGGGTACAACAAACCGTTGTTCGCGCTTGTATCCCGGAGGAAGAAACAGCTCGGTCGAACCTATTTCCTCTCCACCCCCTTCAATTCTCCCGGTTCCTCTGACTCCTTTGCGAGCGCCGCGGATGGGATGAGCACGCTTACGTATGGGGTTGCGCCAGACAGGACGTCGTCGTAGAAGCGCTGTTTGGCGTCGACGAAGTCGATGGAATCCTGGATTTCCGCGAGCTGCTCGACCAGCCGCGCCCGCTTGCCGGCGAGCATCTACTTGCGTTCGGGGATGGTCGGCTCGTGGAGGAGCGTAAGGGGCGCGAGTAGGAGTTCGCGGCTTTGCTGCGGTCTCTCCCTCACCCGGCTATACTGGGAGCTCCCTCGTCAGAGGGAGCTTAAATTCGGTCTGGTTATAGGCCCATGGGCTTCTTGGGCTTTTTGTCGCTCATGAGCATGAGGAAGCTGCGGGACTGGGCGGTGATCATGAAGCCCGCCTCATAGCTCAGTTCCGGCCCATCCGGGTTGTGCGTATCCACGACCAGCTGCCATTTGCGGCCGTATCGCTCATCCGGCAGGGTGAACATAATCGGCTCGTAATGCGCGTTGAAGATCAGGATGAAATCGTTGTCGACCATCCGGTTGCCGTACCAGTCCACCTCCGGAATATCCGAACCGTTCAGATAGATCATCATGGAGAACGCATGCGTGTTCTGCCAGTCGTCCATATCCATGATCGAGCCGGTGTGGTCGAACCACTCGACCTGCGGAATCATGTTCGAATCGTCGCCGGGCTCACGGCCGGTGAAAAAGCGACGGCGGTGCAACACCGGATGATCCAAACGCAGATGAATGAGTTTGGAAACGAAGGCGAGCAGTTCCTTGCGTCCCTTGTCAAGATGCCAGTTGGTCCAGGAGATCTCGTTGTCCTGACAGTAGGCGTTGTTGTTGCCCTGCTGGGTGCGGGCCACTTCGTCGCCACCGCAAATCATCGGGATACCCTGGCTGAACAGCAACGTGGCGAACATGTTGCGCATCTGACGCTGACGCAAGTCGTTGACGTCCGGAATATTGGTCGGGCCTTCAACGCCGCAATTCCAAGAGCGATTGTTGCTCTCGCCGTCGCGATTGCCCTCGCCATTGGCTTCGTTGTGCTTTTCGTTGTAGCTGACCAGGTCGTTCATCGTGAAACCGTCATGCGCGGTGATGAAGTTCACGGACGCCACCGGTCGACGGCCGTTGACCTGATACAGATCGGAACTGCCCATCAGGCGCGAGGCGAATTCGGGCAGCGTGGAGGGCTGCGAGCGCCAGAAGTCGCGCACGGTGTCGCGGTAGCGGCCATTCCATTCGGACCAGCTGGACGGGAAGCCGCCCACCTGATAGCCGCCGGAGCCCAGATCCCACGGTTCGGCAATCAGCTTCACGCGCGAGATGATCGGGTCCTGCTCCACGATGTCGAAGAACGCGGACAGCTTGTCGACCTCCTGGAACTGGCGTGCCAGCGTGGCGGCCAGATCGAAGCGGAAGCCGTCGACGTGCATTTCGGTAACCCAGTAGCGCAGCGAATCGGTAATCAACTGCAGCGCGTGCGGCGAGCGCATGAGCAGCGAGTTACCGGTACCGGTGGTGTCGAAGTAGTGCTGCTGGTCGCCTTCCACCAGTCGGTAGTAGGAGGCGTTGTCGATGCCCTTGAAGCTCAGGGTGGGGCCCATATGGTTGCCTTCGGCGGTGTGGTTGTACACCACGTCGAGGATGACCTCCATGCCGGCGCGATGGTAGGCCTTGACCATGGACTTGAATTCGTTGACCTGCTCGCCGCGTTCCCCGGAGGAGGAGTAGGCGTTGTGCGGTGCGAAGAAGCCGATGGTGTTGTAGCCCCAGTAGTTCGACAGGCCCTTCTCCTGCAGGAAGGAGTCGTTGACGAACTGGTGGATCGGCATGAGTTCGATGGCGGTGATGCCGAGCTTCTTCAGGTATTCGATGACGCTCGGATAGGCCAGGCCGGCGTAGGTGCCGCGGATGTCCGGCGGCACGTCCATGTTGAGGTTGGTCATGCCGCGCACGTGCGCCTCGTAGATCACCGAATCGTGGTACGAGATGTAGGGGTGCTGGTCGTTGCCCCAATCGAAGTAGGGGTTGATGACGGCCGACTTCATGGTGTGGGCGGCCGAGTCAAGGTCGTTCATCGCCGAGTTGTCGTCCGGGCTCTTGAACCAGTATGAGAACAGGCTTTCGTCGCCGTCGATATTACCTTCAATGGCCTTGGCATACGGGTCAAGCAGCAGTTTGTTGGGGTTGCATCTGAGGCCGTGCACCGGGTCATAGGGACCGTAGACGCGGTAGCCGTAACGCTGGCCAGGATGGAGGCCGGGAATGTAGTTATGCCATACGTACGAGTTCCGTTCGGTCATTTCGATGCGTGTTTCCACATCGTGCTCGTCGAACAGGCATAGCTCGACTTTCTGCGCAACCTGTGAGTACAGCGCGAAGTTCACACCGGCGCCGTCATAGCTGGCGCCCAACGGATACATTGATCCAGGTCTGATCTGCATAGTTTTCAGTATCCCACTTTTTTTGTGTCAGTGATGTGCCGGGGAGTTGAACGTCAGGAGAACAGCGACGGCTTATCCTTGTCGGAGTTCCTGGCGATGAGTCTGCGTAACGCCTCATGCTGGATGGCGATCATCGAATTGGATGAGGTGATGCGCGTGGCGGCAAGGTCGCTCCACGGAATCCACGCGGATTCCACATGCTCGTCCGCATCGAAATGGCGCTGCTCCCGCCTGAACGGGCCCAAATGCAACACCATGATGTGGGCCAGTTCGTCGGTCATGCCTTCGGACGAGTAGAAATCACCTACGAAGTCAACGCCCATGGTGTCACGGTCCGGCACCACGCCGGTTTCCTCGGCCAGTTCCCTCAGGGCCGCGTCCATGATGTCCTCGCCCTCGTCCATCAGTCCGGCGGGAAGCCCGTAGGCGAACATGTCCGATCCGGCGCGGTATTCGCGTTCGATGAGGTAGCGGTCGGTGGACATGTCGTGCACGAGCATGACCACACAGGGGGCGTGACGCAGCACCTGGCGACCGATCTCGTGTTCCTTGCCCTGCTTGTCGGTCAGAGCGATGCGCATGTCGTCCACGTGGAAGATGCGCCCGGTATAAACGGTTTCGCTACTGATCACTTTGGCGGGCACGTCCATGTCGATGCCGTCCGAGGAGGCGTTCAGCTTATGGTCGAGCCGATGCTCCAGTTGTTCCTGCTTGCTTCCGCCAGACATGTCATCTCCTCGGAAAAAACGTTTTTGCCACGTTACTATAGCGTCTTAATCTCGATGCGCGGTAATGGACAGCGTCCATGGATCGGTCGTGTCGTGGAACCACTCGACTTCAGGCCTTGCTCCGGTCGCTTGTTCGATGGCGGCTGGCACGTCATCGATCGCGTAGTTGAACCACATGGATTCGATGGCGGCATGAGGGGTGTTGATGAAGCAGGGACGCACATGGCTCTCCCCCGCCATTCCATGGCCGAGCATGATGCCTTGGGACCTCATACGGGCTTCATACCGGGCTTGTTCGATGGCGTCGGTCACCGGGTGGTGACGCAAATCGCTGGTTACGTACACGTCCGCACCGGTGGCACGTACCTCGTTGAACAGGGAGTCCCCAGAGCCAGGCAGAATGGCCACATACTGAACAAAAGTGTCCGAATCGCCGCATACCTGGATGCCGAGCGCGCTGGTCATGCCATGATCGGACACTTCGTCGAATACTCGCTGAGCGAAATCCTTCAGGGCAACAGGCTTCGGCAAACGACCCACACGCCCCAAGCCGACCGGATGAGAGGCGTTTGCATCGTCAATCGGCACGAGTGGTTTCTGGTCGATGAGTCCGAAGTAGTCGGCCGCCGCCTGTCCCACGCCGCGATACGCAGCGTCGGCATTAGTGTGCCCTACCCACAGCCCGCAGCCGTGCTGGTAGAGTCTGCGGACGATGTCGCCCCGGAAACCGAGTCCGCTCGTCTCGTGTACGGAACGGAAGAACAACGGGTGATGGGTGATGAGCAGGTCCGCGCCAGTAGCGATAGCCTTGTCAATGATGGCGGAGGTCGGGTCGGCGGCGAACACGATGCGGTGCACGTCGTGACTCAGATCGCCGACAATGAGGCCCGGCTCATCCCATTCCTCGGCGTAGCGCAATGGGTACAGGGTCTCGAGAACGTCGATGACTTGCTTGAGATTCGGCATATGTCCCATTGTAGTGGGCTATTGCTGCAAGGGACTCATTCTGCAATTGCGGACAAGCCATGCTCGTGCTCTTCATTGCTCGACTATCGGCTCGCCTTCGCCTACAAACAATCCACTGGACTGTTTGCTCAACGGCTCAGCCCCCTCACCCGAGGGGAGCTAGAAATTGTCAGTGTGCAGCGAGTTGCCAGTCGGAACCGATGCCGCACGATACGTCCAGCGGCACGGCAAGGTCGACGGCGTGTTCCATGGCGTTGCGCACCAGTTCGGTGACCTGGTCGCCTTCTCCCGGCGCGATTTCCACTACCAGTTCATCGTGAATCTGCAGAATGATACGGCTCTTGACGTGAGCCTCGGCCAAGGTCTGCTCGGCGCGAATCATCGCAATCTTCATGATGTCGGCGGCGGATCCCTGAATCGGTGCGTTGAGTGCCGCACGTTCAGCGGCCTCACGCGCAACACGATTGGTCGAATGCAGGGCCGGGAAGTAGCGACGTCGTCCGAAAATGGTTTCCGTATACCCCTTCTCTCGGGCATTGGCCACCAGCGATTCAAGGTAATCGTGCACCTTGCCAAAGGTATCGAAATACCGGTTTTTCAACGCTTCCGCTTCACGTGGCGCGATCTTGAGTTGCTGGGCAAGACCATACGTGCTCAGACCATAGGCCAATCCGTAGCTCATGGCTTTTACGTGGCTGCGCTGGTCGCCGGTGATCTGGTCGACCGGCAGCTTGTAGACCATCGAGGCCACGTATTTGTGGAAGTCGGCTCCGGAGCGGAACGCTTCGATCAGCGCCTCATCATCGGACAGATCAGCCATAATGCGCAGCTCGACCTGTGAGTAATCGCAGCTCATCAGGGCCTCGTATCCCTCCCCCGGCACGAACACGCCACGAATCTCACGGCCGGCGGCGTTCCGATTGGGGATGTTCTGCAGGTTCGGATCCACGGAGCTCAATCGGCCGGTGGCGGCAACGGTTTGCTCGAAAGTGGTGTGGATGCGCTCATCTGATGTGTTGGTGGCATCGATCAGCGTTTGGACGATCTGCTTGAGCTTGTTGATCTCGCGATGGCGCAGCAACGCTCCGAGGAAACCGTTGGCCCGCTCATTGTCCACTGATTTGACATACAGATCCTGCAATGCGGCCGCATTCGTGGTGTATGAGCCGGACTTGGTGCGTTTGGTGGGTTTCAAACCCATATCTTCGAACAGCACCTTCTGCAGCTGCTTGGGGCTTTGCAGGTTGATTTCGGTGCCGGCATACTCCCAAGCCATTTCCTGCGCTTGGCGAGCCTCGGCGGCAAACTGGTCACGCATGGAGACGAGTCGAACGCTATCGACTTTGGCTCCTGTGTGCTCCATGCCGTGCAGCACGCGGGAAACAGGAAGTTCAATCGCGCGCATCAGCCAGCATTGTTCACGCTCGTCGATAATCGGCCCGAGCGTGACGGCGAGGCTGCGGATAATGGCCAAATCACGCAGACGATGTTCGTTCGGATCTTCTTCGACCTGATCGTCGTCGAAGTCCAACGTGCCTTGCGAAGGCTGTTCGGTTTCGGTGAAGTGGATGTCGAGGAAGTGCTCGGCCGCCTGCTTGAGGCTATCGGCATGGAAATCCGGTTGGGCCAGATACCCGGCAAGCTTGGTGTCGAACATCGGCAGGTCCATGTCAAGATCGACCGCGCCCAAAAGATGCAGCAATTCTTTATACCCATGCACGATGGTGCGGGAGTGTTCGCTTTTCAGGAACCGCGCAAGCTGTGCTCGCAGGGTATCGGTGATTGGAAGGGGCACTATGGCCGCTGATGTTGCCGTGGCCACGGCAATGGCTTGTGCCGTGGCACGCCCCGGCCTTTCGTCGCCCCATGCGGCCACGGTCCAAGCGTGGCCGACCGCGTCGCCGCATACTCGGGACCGTCCAGGATGGCTCCGCCGTTGTCGTCCAGGCTGGGCTGGGCCTGCCGATAGTCGGCGTCGTTCAGCGCACCCAGGAAATCGGATGTGGACTGGATCTGGGGATAGCTCATGCCGTCGCCAATGAAGAGAAACACGTATTTGGGGGCTTTGACGGTGGAGCCGGTGGTGGAGAGGGACTGAACCTCGGCGGCAGGCGTGGGGGTGGGATCGGGCGCGGCGGCCGTGGGATTGCCGCAGGCAGCCAGGGCCGTGCCCAGCGTCAGGGCGGCCGTGGACAGGGCCAGGGGACGCTTCCAATTCATTCTGATTCCTCCAAAGTTATTTTGATACGCTCGGTACGCTGCCATGATAGCGGATAGATTGGGGAGTGCGCTATCAGCGTGGTGTAAAACAAGCTAAACTCTTTGTAAGATATCGTAAAGGAAAGGTGAGGCGCGGGGGTTGACAAGCGGCGGAACCGGAGTGATAATCAGAGGGCGGAACGAAAAACACGGCCCGGTTGGTAGTCCGGGCGCGGTCCGAGGGAGCGTCCCGCCCCCGGGACCGTCAGTAACCTGCCTCCTTGGTTGTCCGCGCTCCGCGCAAGACCTATATTTAAGGAGGACAACTTCATATGGAATGCGGCTATGCGAGGCTGACGGTCTGGTTTGCCGACCCCTTCTGGGTGGGCGTGTACGAGCGGGAGGCGGAGGGGCGCCTGGAGGTGTGCCGCCATACCTTCGGCGCCGAGCCGAAGGACGGAGAGGTTTGGCAGTGGCTCCTGTCGGCGTGGCGGGGCCTGGACTTTAGTCCAGCGGTAGAGGCGCCCCGGCGTCCATCCGGCCGGGAGAATCCCAAGCGGGTCCGGCGGCAGGTGCGGAACCGTCCAGAGAAAACCGGCGCCGGCACGACTTCCCTCACTTCTGCCTTGTGTGGCTCTTCCACTACTACTTCTTTCATTACTT